>Ga0123341_1000797_pt1 | contig 21526 bp, 7 predicted proteins | sample Turbeapinknodule_FD_89959 | JGI IMG/M metagenome (GOLD analysis project Ga0123341, IMG submission 89959) | Root nodule microbial communities of legume samples collected from Mexico - Turtle bean Mexico pink nodule | ecosystem: Host-associated > Plants > Roots > Nodule | place: Mexico: Nepantla...
GTTTGTATTAGAGAATAAATTTTTAAAAAATATAAAGAAAGTGAGTTGTTTGGATTAAGATAAATATAGTAAAAAATAAATGAAAAATGATGAAAATTTGTGAGTGATTTAATAAATATAATCAATTTTAAAAAATTATAAAATAGTATATATAATAATTAATTATTTATATTATTATAAATTAATTGTATTGGATGCTTGTGTTTAATTCTTGTATTGGATTTGTCTTGTCATCTCATATACCATCTTATTGTTTATGCTTCTCAAGAATCACTTCAACTCAACCACTATATCTCAGAATATCAATTATTTTTAATAACTCTCATTGGTATCCATTATTCTTGTTTTCACCCAAATCACCATACATAATTTCAACTTAAAATAAGTTAATTAACTGTCTATTTTTTGTTCTAGACACTTATTGATAAGAAAAGTAATAATTAATATTGCCATGCATTTATAAGTATATTTATGTAATATTAGTTATTAATTTTTTTATCATTTTAATCTTACGTTATCCATTTATAAGTGAATTTTAAGTTTAATTCAATCCTATAAAATCGGTTAGGTTTGCATTTTTTATATACTATGAATATCCTTATTTCTATTTGATATAGAATTTCCAATCCATTTTTACTTTAAGGTTTATATATCTAAGTGTGGTCCAATAGAAGTGACCTGATCAACTTAATAAATTTTTGTTAAGATAAATTTTAAATAACTCTGAACACTGTTAAAAGTGAAAACTTAATTTAACTTTATAAAATCGATCAAGTCCAAGTTGAATATGTTCCATTTTGACCTAAATCGTGGGAAAGCCCGTGACGAAGTAAAATTAACCAAGATTCGTGGGACTATTATTGATGAACCCCTATAGAATTATCACCATGTAATAACATTAATTTGGAGAATTATATTATGGGAATATCAATCTTATTATGAAATAATACTATAATATGTCACATTAAAACCTGAACAAACTATTGTCAAATATCCAAGTCCATGAAAGCTTATAAATAGATGATAACATATTAGGGTTTAGGGTTTAGGGTGGGAGTGATCCAAACTCATTTTTTAGCACTATATTCACTATATACACAAAATTTGATGATCTTACTGAAACTCAGTATTTTCTATAGATGGAACCCCTCATTTCTTGAAAATTATATTACTAGATACTGAAGTAAGGAAAGAAAATTTCAACCGTCTCGTATCAACAAAAAAAACATTCATTTATATACTATAAAAAAATCGTTAAATACAAAAATATTATAAAGTAGGTTTGGGATGAAGTGGGTGTAGAAGCTTAGTGAGTGTCCACCATAAAATTTGGGCTTCATATTATCCAAGCAAGTGTTGTGTTTTGTTTGGTATGTATCCAAAGAGACACCAAAAACCAATGCATAGATAAAAAATGAGTGTCTTGCTCATACTTTCTCCTTCTAGTGGACACCTCTTCACGCATAAAACGCCAAACAAAGGGATACCATAAAATAACTTACATTTTTCTATTATATAAATATTAATAATGAAAATTTGCCCTATTAAATAACAATTAATCAAAGAAAAAAAATAAAAATTAAAGCGAGAAAATAACATGAGTAATGATTGGTTGCAATTAGTTTTGGGAGAATGGTTATTTTCTTAAAGAAAACTCTATAAAAAATCACAATACGCAATTATTTGACTAACATAAGTTAAACCAAAACTACGCATTATTCTATCCTCATTCTAAAATAACCCATTTTATAATTTACGCTATTAAAAACTCAACTCCTATTTATAATATAAGGATATATAAAATTAATTCCCTTGTGTAAATTTCTTAGTAAAATTTGTAGAAGTTGGTAAAATTATTGAATATATAAAACAATATTATAGATTATATCAACACAAAATAATTACATATCATTACTTCACTACAAAACATAGAGCAGGATAACAACCGTTAAAAAGTTAAAGTATTATAATGATTTGTCAATTCATAATCATCAATAGTATATATATAGTATTTATTCCTTCCATTCTCATTTTTGTTGGAAATTATGGAAAATTAAATTAACAAAAATGCAGTTTATAAATATTCTGATATCGTTAATATATTTAGATATATGGACTTTAAGTTTAATTCAAGTTCATAAGATCGGTTAATAGGGTGCAGAATCCAACACAAACACTCATTAGGATAAATTCGAAATAGTTCTGATATCATATTACGAAGTAAACTTTAAGCTTAACTCAATCCTATAAAACTAGCTCATGGGATGAGGTTTGCACCCACTTATATACAATAAAATATTCTCATTTCTAGTCGATGTGCGATCTCTAACATTTAAGGATAATTTAAATACATTTTTCCTTTTTAATTTATAAAAACGGATTTTAAGAACAAAATTATGATAAAATATTAATCTCTAAAATAATAATATCTCAAAAATACAGTAATTCCCTAGGATAAATATATTATCAATTTGAGGTTGAAAGAGTGTTAAAAAAGCAAAACATTATGATAGAAAAAATGGAGGAGAGAGTTGAAATTAAGAAAAGAGAAGTAATAGAGTAGTGAGGTGATGATTATGTCCTTAATTTAATATAAATTCAACTCAACCGGCCCTACACTACCAACCTAAAAGTGAAAACATTACATCATAAAACCAAAGAGTAGAAACCTCGCCGGAATATTCTTTCTCCGTCGCCTGCAACAACCTCCACCCTCCGTCGTCTACCTCGCTCGATGCTTCGCGGCCATAGTCCGTTGCGGCTTGCTGTGGTCCCGCGGCGGTGTTTTTCCGAACGCGGCGCAGAAGCCGCATGCAGAGAGTCTGGGAGACGGAGGCTCGATCGCCGGCGATACTTTTCCGGTGCGGTAGGCGCGAGCTCCGCCGCTGGTGCGGGTTCTCTGGAGAGGCGGCGCCGGTTGAAGTTGAAGGTCTTTAGTATGATCGGCGTCGTTGTTTTGGTGTTGGTTATTGAGTTTGTTGAATTCCTCTGATAAGAACTTATCGTCCCAAACGAAGCCGGAAGAACCCTGCCTCCTGAAGGAAACTGCAGATCTTTGAAGACCAGCCATGGCAGAGAGAGTAAGCAATTCTGAATTTTGGCTCTATTTCACACCAATTTCTCTAACTGTTTATCTGTGGTTGTTGTGTTGTGTTCACTTTTCTTCTCTATGCACATAATAAATAAATGAGAGAGAGAGGGGACAGTTGGTGAAGGTGAAGAAAATGTTTAAAAGTGGTTCATAGAAGTCTCCTATTAAGCCATTAGTAATCCCTCATTATTACACTTCACAATTTCAAATTTTTTTTTAAGAAATATAGTAGAAGACATCGTTATAAAACTTGACACCATAGTTATACCGACATACCAAGTAACAATAATCATTTATAATACATATCGACATATTAAGTAACAATCATCATCTGTAATACATATCGACATATCAAGTAACAATAATCATCTGATATCATCGACATATCAAGTAACAATAATCATCTGATATCACATGAAGGACTAAATGAAAGACTATTATATAAACAAAATTGTTCATTATAAATAAATCATAAGTTAACAATTTTATCAAGGCATACATTCAATTTAATAAAAATATAAAAAATTATAAATTTAACTTTTTCACATTTTAACAATGGTCCCCTACTATAAATAATAAAAAAATAATAGTCTTCACAGTAAATATAACACAATTAACTTCAAAACAAACTATTAACTCAACTTTTATATATATATATATATTATTAAATGGTGGAGGGGGAAAAGTTGAATGTATATTTGAAAATATTAAATAAAGAATTTTTAATTAATGGGTTTTTAATTTGCGGTGGATATAAAAAATGATGGGCATTATGAGTTTGTGCGCAATTTAGCATGAGAGACGGGGTGTTAGGTCCACCAAGTGAGTGAGTGTGTGCACACTAACTCCACCGGCCTGTCATATCATAATCCCTCAATGAATCAAACTAACAAAACGCATTCACCTCCTTGTCGCCTCTAATAATACCTTTAATTATTTCTATTTGGAATTCGTCTTAAATTATTATAATATATTTACTTATATGCTTATTATAATAATAATATAATCTAATAATATAATTTACTAGTACTCTCTTTATCTAATGTTATATATTTTGCACGCATAGAAAATATTTACTTTGAAAAAAAAACTTAAGAATTTATTGATATAAAATGAAGTGCAAAAAGAGAATTTACCTTAAAAATATGTTTTAGACTATATTTGTTATTATAGATCTACAAACAATCTTCTTTTTTTTTTTACCTATCAGCTTATCTTCTTCTTTTTTGACCTATAAGTTTTTTGATATTCTATTTAGACTTTTCAGTTACAGTGCTTACTTGATTTGGGTTTGAATATAATTTATGAATTCTTATTTACTAAACTAAATTAACTGGAACTCTCGATCTATGGTCTTAGTAGTTGTTCTCGAGTAGGTGTACACTTAAAAGAAGTTCCGATGATAAAATCATATTTTAGTTAATTATTATATAAAATTCACTATATTTAACTCTTGGGTTAATCACCTATTTATAGTATTTTTTATTAAGCTTAAGATCTAATTGAACATTTTCTCTTTGCATCTAATATTTATTAATGGGTTTTGCCAGCCTAGACAGTACCCATTTACTTTCATTTCCTTAAAAAAAATGATACCAAGAATATTTAAAAGTTAAATAAATAAATTACAAATTCTTTAAAGCAAGAAAATTATGAGCAAAATAATACAATTTTATCAAGTTACAAACGGAAACAAGAAAATAAAGGTTTAAGTTAGATAGTTTGAAATAAAATCTATGCCCATGAGACTTGCTAACAGCAAGGAGGATACTCCTAAAGGAGGCCATTTGATCTCAGTGTAACCATGAAATCTGCACACCAGTTTCCTTCGCGGAAGAGAATGTAGATATTGAATGCTCTTGTACAGAGGCAATGATGGTTGCATAGTTACAGTACTTCTAGGAGTCGAATGCTCCCGGAATGATTGGTATCTACTACCAATTCATGGAGGTAAATATATTAATTAATTAAAGTGTATATTAACATTAATTAAATACTATAAATAAGTGTAACAATTATGTAAAGATCAACATTATCCAAGACTATATAGAACAATAATTATCTCATAAAGGTTAACATTATCCAAGCTAGTTTTCCATAACAATGTGACATTAGATCCAAGCATTTCCAAAATGGCATTAATCAAACCAACTTTGCTTCTTTTAGGCCGCATCATATTTAACTCTTTTCCACTCATAATTCGTTGCATTAAAGACATTGCCACCAATTTAATTCTCAAGTTCAGAATCCCGTTCAAGACTTATTAGAATGAAAAGTCGTATATGAAATATGAAATATCAGGGTCTCTTCTAGGACAAAAGAAAAAGTTCATTTCCCACTAACGGTAAAGTCTTTGTACAGCAGTTCATTAATGACTAAAAAACATAAAATTGAATTTATTAAATTAACATAATATAATTTGTTAGACTTGAATTGATCAATTTCAATAGAATGAAGTATTTCTAAAGTTCATTCATAAAGTCAATATAGTATAAAATTAATGACTTTAATCAATGACCTATAAGATTAGGTCTTAGACTAAATCTAAAGCTATATTCAATGGTACGTGTAACCATTTTATTTATTGAGATCGTGTCATTCTATATAGAAAATGAATTATCTTATTTATTTTTTAATCAAGGAAATAATAATTCATAATAAGATTAGAGAAAGAGTGTGTCCGAAAAAAATACCTATTACTAGTAGTATAGGTGTGTTTCTAAATAATCATTGAGTGCCCAATCTCAGGTTCGTTTACATCTGTTCCCATTTATAAAAAAAAAAACTAAATTTGTTTAATTTTATTTATAAAAACATATTTTCGAACTAGTTCCTTGCAAAATTATTTATGTACCCTAGATTTATTAAGAAATGTATTTTTGAGACATTAATGTAAGGATAATTTTGGAATGATAGCATAATTTGTTATACTTTTATAAATTGGAACAGAAGCAGGTAAATAAAAGGATTTAAGTTAGCAATTGAAAGTTGGCAGTTTCCTCCTGTACCCCTACATTTTTCTTCCTACACCCCACAATGTTATGCAAAGACCAAACTGTCCCTATTACTTTTTAGAAACCCTAAAATGCATTTGAACTGTATTTTTTTTTATTATGATTATGGAATCCGAAAAAACTTCGGATTAGCATTTCTGGTAAAATTTCGGATCACCAATCCATAATTTAAAATATGCATTTCACATTCAAAAATCCATCATTCAAAAAAAGCATTCTGGATCCACAAATCCATAACAGAAATGTGCATTCCAGATTCAGAAATCCATAATTAAAAAAAAAAACATTCTGATCCACCAATCCGTAACAGAATTAGACTTTCGAATTCAGCAATTTGGAAATCAATAATTATGTAAAAATTGCTTCCGGAACACACCCTCATCCAAAAAAAAATGATTCAGTTCTGAATTGATGAATCCGTAGCACACTCCCATATCCCTATTTCCAGTAACCACGATGCCCTTTTTCATATAAAAGGTCAAGGCCAGTTTCGGAATTTAGAAAATTGTGGGAGTGCAGGAAGAAAAACATAGGGGTGCAGGAAGAAGAAGCCTTGAATGTTATGCTGTCACCTCACCTGTTGTTGGCTAAAAGTAGTTCTACTAACTTAGATGAAAAGTCGAGAACATGTTTTGCAGTTGCATTGATCTAGGCAATTGAAAGTTTGGATTTGATATTTTACAGTAGGCATACCATCACAGAAAGGATTCCATGGCTACATTGCTGAAGCTCTAACAAAACTAGAAAATATCGAGCTGTCGTCTTTCAGAAGAACCTGTGGGTTACCCTGTTCAACCTACGCGGACGAGGGAGGAAAGCTCATGTTATTTCATCTTGCCTCATTCTTTTCTAATAATGACACCAAATTACATGAATAAAGCATACCAGTTTCCCGTGGTCAAGAATCAGAATGTTGTCCATATTTACAACAGTTGAAATCCGGTGAGCAATTGTGAGGACTGTCATTCCTTTGCATTCTCCAGATATGGTAGTTTGCAGCAGTGAAGCAGTTTGAATGTCTACATTGGCTGTGCATTCATCCAAACAGAGAACCTAAAAGGGCAAGAGGAACCTCTCACTAAGATTTGGAAGTGGCATGTCATATTTTCTCCAGAAACATTTTTTTTAATACATATTGAAAACTTACTTGAGTGAATTTCAAAATTGATTCATAAACCAATAAATCTTATTAAAATAGACTATAATAACATTTTAAAAAGTAAATTTTAAGTTTAATTCAATTTTATAAAATTAGTATGTGAAATTTACATTCACTTATTTTCTATTTTTTATAATTTAGTCGTATATTAAAGTTGTTTGTTAACAAGAAATAAAAAAAGTCAAAGACCAAAATTCCTTAATCATGATTCTTACCTTGGAAGATTTCAAAAGTGCACGTGCGAGGCAAAGAAGTTGTCGCTGGCCAACTGAAAATGGCATCCCTCCTTCCTTTACAAGAAGGTCCAGCCCTCCAGCTATTTCTACTTCCTCTTTCACATGGCACTTTTCCAATGCATTCCAAATTTTTAAGTCATCATTCATTTTGAAAGGATCTAGGTTATCCCTAGAACATTGAGAATACAGAGTGTTATGTAGAGATGAAGTGTAGGTGCAGTCAGAGTAAATGCTAATACAGTTTCTTCTTGAAAAGAATGTAAGAACATTATCATCTAGAAGGAGCTAAATCAGAGGTTGCATCAGAAGTATTTTAAGTGAAAAAATCCAAATGAAGTACCTTAATGATCCTTCGAACAAAAATGGACTCTGAGGAACAATGGCCAAATGTGTACGTAGTTCTCTGACCGGAATATTTTTAATATCCACGCCATCAATTGAGATAGAGCCTGTACATATTGGAGTAAGACGGAAAAGAGCATTTAACACACTGGACTTTCCAGCACCTGTTCTTCCAATTATTCCAACCTGAATACATTTCACGCAATTAGTATTAAACGTAATGGGTGTGTTAAACCTAAGAAAACTTCAGTGCAAATTCAAAAGTAGTTCACGGACTTGTGTCCCTCCAGCAATTCTAAAACTAAGATTGCAGAGTGCAGCTGGCAAAGATGGTATATATTTCAAAGTAACACACTGGAATTCGATAAATCCTTGATTTGGCCAATCTGGATTCAAGTATAGGCATCCAGTTTGTTCTTCTTGAGGAATGTCCATGTACTAGAAAACATTAAACGAATATTAGGCATCAGCGTATATGTGTCTAAACATGTTTCAACTAAGGGAAATAAGTCTTATTCATACTTGAAGAGTTCTTTCAACTGAAACCATTTCCTTTTCTGTTTCAGTGAAGCTTGATAAAAAACTCCCCAATAAGGACACAATTGGAGCTGCATATGAGAGGGCCAATCCTACCTGTGGAAAAAAAAGTTCAATGTACAAAATCTGTTGATCAAATCAGAGATTTAATAAAAGGATAGCAAACAAACCAGTCCTGGGGTACCAAAGTTGATGGGCAGACTGCCATGAGATCCAATAACAGCCATCACAGCTATGAAGGAGATGATAAATGCACCTAATAACTGGAAGAAAGTAATTATTAGCAACAACTAATACTCCAGATTTAATACATATTCAAATTTAACCGATGGATGTACTTTATTTTTGCACGTAGAAATCTTGTAAAATGTAAAGTTTAAGGTGAATTGCTGTATTTTCTCATCTTGAAATGTCAATAAATATAATTGACTCAAAGACTACCTGGAGACGCAAGGAAAGCCACAAACTTGCCACTATCTCTGTGTAGGAAGTCTTCTGATACAACGTTATATGTTCAGTGAATTTGGTAAAGAAAAAGTCCTGGTAAAAATGATCATTGTATTATAGTTATTAGTTGCGCCAACTCACATGGCTAGTATAATTTTTCTCGGTACATAAGACAAACAACTAATTCATGTAGAAGACCAAAGAAAAAAAAACACTTTAAAGTACATTGAAAATCAAGAATTCAACCCTATAAAACCAGCTTGTAACATGAAGTTTCACCCACTTATACATTACAATTTGGTTTTATCTTTAGTCAATGTAAGATTTTCAACAAAAAAAAGTATCGCAAAAGGCACCACAACTAATTAAAGAAACCAAACAAATAATAAGCACCTCATAAGGTAGTTCAGTTGACAATGGTAGGTATTTCCAAGTAACCAAGGTGAAGGAAAAATATTGAATGTATTTCTAAATGTGATTACAATCTAAATTTATAGACTATTTACAATCTACTTAAGAAAAGAAATAATAGATAATTAAAGTTATACTAATCAAATCACCAAAAGATATTAAATATGTCCTAATAAATAGAAAACTGAATATGTACTAATTATGGAATAATTATCTCTTAATTACGCAACATAAAGGTAAAACAATTAGTTTCAAGCCACATCTAAATCTTTACTTAACAGTATAAATATCTTTTTGTAAGAAATTTCACATGGTAAACTGGTCTTCGCCAACACTGAAAACTACAATAGCCAGGTTCACTCCATATCATTACTATACATGACAAGAAAAGATTTTAAACAAATAGCTATTTTATCGTCCTCGGATCTTATTGATGTGATGTGCATGTTATATCTTAAGTACCCTTGTTCAGTAAAGTTCTTCAACATGATACAAAGTTCTATTTAAGATCATTACTTTAAAATTACATATTTACCTCAGATTTAAACGCCCTAATAGTTGATGATCCATCAAGTGTTTCAGTGAAAGATGAGTATATTGGAGAACGAGAAACACTATCCAGTCTTCGTAATTCTCTTGATGTTGACCTGTAGAAGAACTGAAGCCACTGCATAGATCAGTTGATTTTGATTGTCTATTATACCAAGTCAAAGAAGTGATTATGGTTTTAAACGTTTGAAACTCAAAAATACTGAAATAATTTATTTGTAGTATTATACCCTTATTTTATATTCCATAATTATGCGGGTTTCCAAATTCATACAATTTAATAACAAATAATCCTAATAGTTTTAGGAACTTACAAAGGAGAGCTTAAATAAGAGTGTCAACAAGAAAAAATAATACCTGAAGTCTACTGTAGATATACCAAAATGGTAATAGCAAGAGTAAGAAGAAGACCTACATAAAATCGAAAGATAAAAACAGATCATGGGGAACATTAACACAAATCTTGGTAGTTCCATAGTACATATGACAAACCAAGAAAATCAATGTACCTGTACGTAACACAAAATTATTGTAATACCCAACAAGCCTACGAAATTAGCTAGGAGAATGTTCAGAATGAATGGAAGTGAATCATCAATGGTATAAAGATCTGAAGATAACCTGCACAAAACATAATAAATCGTGAAACATAAATTTATATTATCATTATCTGCTATTCCCTGAAGACATCTTATTCTAACCTGTTCAGTATTCTCCCACCAGGGGTCTGATCAAAGAATTGGACAGGTGCATTCATAAGCCTGTTGAGCAATTTATTGTGTACCTTAGTTGCAGCTTGTAATCCACCAAATGCAAAAGAGAATGCCCTCACCAATGTGAAAAGGGAATTAATAATACAAAAGAGACATAGTATAGCCTGCACCATTAATTATCATCTCAAACAAATTAGAAAGTTACATTCAATAGTAGCTCATAGAGTGGTAGGTAAAATAGTCAGGTAATTTTAACGTACTACAAATGGTTTTAAAATAGTGAACCAAGAATTTCAAATAATGTTTAATACTGAAATTATCTGGAATTACAAGCTTCACTTAACTCCATTCTCCAGCATGATGTTTATAGGGGTGAAAGTGAGGAATTCGTTCTTTCTTTTCAATAGATTCAAACTCTTTAAACTGAAGTTTCCAATAAAAAACTCCTTTGCATTACTTAGAACTATTATAATTAAGAAAAATAATTGAACTATAAGTATTTCGTTTTGCACAAGACATATTTAATTGTCCACGAAATATTTGTTGTGCCATAAAATATTTAGTTGTCCATAAGTCATGTCCAGAAAGAAAAATGTACTATGCAAACTATCACTGCTGCTCATCCCCTTACCAGATAGAAGGAGATGGAATATCTTGTCTGACTGCCTTCTGCTGTTGTATCAACCCAATATGAAAGCCATAAATCATTTCCATTACGAGAAGCTTGCATCAGAATAGCTGATAGGCATATAATGACTGTCATGAACCAGCCAGTGAAGACAGCATAATTCCTTCAAAAGGCACTAAATTGTTAATCAACTATTGAAGATCACAAAATCCTATCTACAAACTGACAATACCCATACATATCTATCAGAGACGTTTATGTTTGTACTTACTTATACACTCCAATCTCAACTTTTCCCTCTTTCCTCAACTCAACTTCAACTATCTCCTGTGCTCCCTCCAGATCATGCACAATACCTGTATCAAGAAGAGACTGCTCCTTGGATTTGGAAGAAAGATTTGGGCTGCAAGATTGTCTATGATTCTGTAAAGCGAATCAATTTCATTCAACGGAGAGAATTCTGTAAATGAATTAATTGGAAAGTCATGTGAATTTCCCATCCACTTTATGTGTCCCTTCTCCATTACAACAATCTTATCAGCAGAAGATATTGCCTGTACATAAATTGAGATGCATCAATAAGTTAATCCTTATATAAGTATACATTTTATAGAAATACCAAATATACAATACATATCTTCTGAAAAATATCAGAGAAAATATCATGTTCATCTGAATTTAATCGAAATACTTGACAAAACAACCAATGTAATTATGATCATAAATAATAGTTTTGAAGAGTCACAATAACCTGAATGTTATGGGTACAGAGCAATCGAGTTTTTCTCTGCATAAGGGGACCTAGAATGGCCTTGTATAAGATACATTGAGCAACTTGTACATCTACTGCACTCAGGACATCATCAAGCATAACAACAGCTGAGTCATGATACAATGCCCTGCTAATTGAACAGTATTAGAATTTAGAACAGCCTTTTTATAAAAATAATCAAGGCATAAAACCCCCCAAATATACTTATAATAAAAAGAGAATTGGAAGATAGCACCTTGCCAAAGCAAGACGTGCTCTCTGTCCACCCGATAAGTTGACTCCTTTCTCTCCAATATAAGCCATGTCACCTCCAATCATCAATGAGACATCAACATCTAATGCACATGCCTTCAGTGTATCAGTATACCTGTAAAGAGCATTAGTTCTTTTGGTTCGGTTCAAAAAATGTCTGCAAAGGTCAAGGTCACACTGAGCAGAAGAAAAAGGTCTAGATTAAAATTATGAGGTATAAAAAACTCCTAAAGTTGAAGGCATTATACCTTTCAGGATCATAGCTTTTCCCAAATAATATGTTGTCCCGCACCGTTCCAGATAAAATCCAAGGGACCTGCTGTGTGAGACTTTGAGGAAACAAAGAGCTAAGAAATTTCACTAGAGACTAAGCATATCAATTATCATATACAAACCTGAGGTACATAAGCAATGGATTCATTGGAATAAATAGAGCCACGAACAAGCTGCATTTCTCCAAGAATTGAATATAACAGGGATGATTTACCTGAACCAACCTGAATACACGCAGTTGGTGAAGTAATAATAGATATAACTAAGTTGTGCTTCACATATTAGAAGTAGGTTCATATATCAATTTGAATTGTGAATATTGAAATGCTAGTGATCTTGACAGATACAGAAGACTGAGTGAATGGAATCATGACATACATTATATATTTTGAACTAATGATCTCAAGCATCTATTTTTCTTTAGTTGTGATGCCAAAATATGATGGATGTGCATATCCCGTGAAATTACTTTACCATACAAGATTATTTGATTTTATTTGCTAAAGACATCTTGATAAAATTCAAACAAGGATCTGACCTCGCCAATAACTGCAACAAAGGAACCCTGGGACACACTTAGAGTCACATGATTCAACACCAAATTTAATGTTTGTTCCTCACTGCTTGACCAAGTACAACATGCATCTTGGATAAATACACCCAAACCTTGTACAGAATCAAGCTTTTCACTTAGGAATGAACTCGTGTCTCCCACTTCAACTTTATGTTCAGGACACGCGAGAAACCTACTCAACCGTCTGGAAGATATGATGGCCTGCAGTTATATTAACAGAAACAATTCATCCTAATGCATGTACAAATAAACTCAGTTCATAAAAAACTATGGAATATGGAAGACTCACATCAATCAATCCATTAATTACCCAAGGGAATGAATTTAGTGGAGAAATAAGGGTGTTGAACAAAGCAAGACAAGTGAAAACCTGCAATAGAGGTTTTCTACTGCATTAGATTTCTTAACAATGACAGAAAATAATTAAATGCAAAATAAAGAAGAAAAACTTGTCAGTAAGATTAGGTGAAATAAATTTGAATATACCATTGCAGCATCAAGTTGATGTCCCATCAATGCATAAAGTCCAAATGTGAAAAGAGAAAAGAGCGTTGGTGTTGAAGCCCAAAAGAAAACACACCATGCATCCAGGTACTTTCGAGTCTATAAAAAATGGATGAGACATGATGATAAAAATTAAATAAGACAGAAGGCAAACAATTTCCTTTTGCCATTCTTCAATACTACCTTAGTGGATTTCAGGAAATTTTTTACCGTTTTATCCATAAATAGATAAAATCAGAATATAAATTCTTACAGCTAAGTGTTTGACTTCCAAAGATCTTGTATTCATCAACCAACTAGAAAAAAGAAGTTCCCATCCATACATCTTCAAAGTGCGAATATACGTCAAAAGTTCTCCTGTCTTACGAATCCTATAAGAAAATCATAAATTTTAGTATTGCAAATATGCATGAACAGATTTCATTCATATTCATCCATCGTTTCAGTAAAATGAGAAAATCAGGCAAAGAATAATAAGCTGTTAATCTTAAGGGGCAGAAGATGAGAACGGGAATTCTCAAGATAAGTAACTGCTGGAAGAAAAATGAATTATATTCTTAAGAGTAAAAATTGCTTCTCAGCCAAGCCAAGACTTTACTTTCTAGGAACTCCGACCATTCACTGATAACTAGATAACCTCTTCAAACTCCAAAGCAAAAGAAATGATTGCACAAATGTTAGTATTTATGCATAGCAGCGTATGTGTTGCAAATTATTACATTACATGTCCATCAGAGACATGTGACTGTAACTTAAATTACTCTTTTAACATTGTGTCACAACTTCAGGAGTTAAGAGAATTTTAAGCAACATGCAATGCGCTGTGTGTCCTCTGTAAGAATATCGTTGATGGAAAAATTATATTGACATGTATAATATAATTGGAAAAGCAACACAAATTGTAATAACACAACTTGCAATTTTTGAGGAGGGAGCTGACCAAATGAATTAATGGAAATATGAAAGTCAAAGTATGACTTATCTTTGGAAACTTTCTACCAAATTAATCAATTTATTTATGGTTACCTTTCATCTTTCTCCTTCATCATCTGCTCAGTAGCCCTTGCAATCAATTGCGCTATCCATTTATTCACTGAAGATTAAAATTGAGTAATAAAACAAATATTAATTTTTTAAATAGATTAATGAACTTCAAGGTCAAGTAAATATTTCTTAAAAATGATCCAAAATAAAAAGCATCTGACTTCTAAGAGGGTCTCCAACAGGCTTTTTGTTCAAAATTCTTAGGATGAAGAAACTATTTCTTCAAGAAATCCCCCATTGGAGATAATATGCGTAGCACAACCAATTTCTTCACCTTAAGACTTGTTTCGTATAAAAGAAACAGTTTATTCAAAATAAAAACAATATTTTTATACCTTAAAACTCGTATGAGATATGCCCTAAGATACAAGTTAAATCAAAACAGATAGCAGACAAACATCCCTGAGAGTACAACTTAAATCAAATGTTATTGATACAGTATAAAATAAAAACTTCTCTCTAAATTCAGTTATTGATAATATTTAAGAAAAAATTACTGTTTGGATTTAAGAAACAAATCTATTTATAGATACAAACTTATATGCAAATTCATTCCAACTGATATTCGCCATGATGAACTCAAGCAGGTGAAAGAGGATTAAACATGGGTTGTAATGTAACAAGTGCGGCTTATTGTCACACACAAAATTCTAAGTGATATTTCTACCTGGTATCAATAAAATAGTTATTGCTAATCCAGATACAAATGCAAATTTGACTTGAGTATACAAAAGATACAGAGCCACTCCAATTTGTAGAGGCAGGCTGAAACAAAACAAAAATGCTTAAGATCTACACAAATTACATCATTAATTATTAACAGGAATGACTTCATATCAAATGTAAGCTACAGAAGATGTTTTCAGGTTAGCATAAATTCTATCAAATATATCTGATGTAAAACCCAATATTATCCCATACAGCTAAACCTCAGCAGGTTCAGTGAAACACTAAAGTAGCTTATACACATATCATATCTTTAACCCATAGAATAAATAACTCACGGCAACTTCATTGAATACCTGTGAATTTCATTCATAGTAAGACAAAATAAGTATCTTTTACAATTGATAAGTCTGTTGGGTACAGATATTTAAAGAGAACAGAAAAACAATATTGGTAAAATGTATTAGCATTAAGAAGTTTAAATTAAAAAGGGAATACCTCCACATATCATGGAAATTATTACACAAGTTCACAGTTCGGTCAGCATCTACTGACATAAATGTCTGAATTTCTCCATTTGTAAATTTTGAACGCTCTGCTAAGTTCAAACGTAGACACTTCAAACACATGAAACAATGTCTATATTTTAGTACCAAAGCATAATCATGAGCCACACTGTCAAAAGCCATGCATGCATCAGTAACAACACTAGGAGAGTATATAAAAAGAGTATGTGCATTTTATTATTACGAAAAACTATAATTTCAGCATTCACAAACAAATAAAATAAAAGAATTGCATACCTTCTCATAGATTAGAGTCATGATACTAGATCGCGGCTTCAGCTTCAGTTTGGAAAGATGAAAAGTATATTGTGTATCTAAAAAGGATCTAGACCAGAAGGACACTTCTCACTAATTGTTAGTTACTGGTAAATAAAGCCAAAAAACATCAAAGTTATGCTAACCCATACATTTAAATATTCATTGCTCAAAGTCCAACAGAATGCAACATAAAAATGTTGCTGGATACAAAGAAAATGCAATAAAGACATGACTAAAGGTTCACTGAGAGAAACCTTTCTCTTTGCCGTTCTGCACATAGTTGCTTTAAGAGGATTACAATTTCTGATTTGCAGACAGATTGGACAGAATTGTTTCAATTTTAGAAACATTGACTTTTTGTTTCTTTTTTTATATGTTAGAAGGTTAACTTTTCCCCTCCCTCAAGTTGCATTCTTCTCTTACCTACACTACTCTAGAAGCTTAAGTTGTTTATGTGGAGGCCTGTGGATGGTTTTATATCTCGAACACATTGATACAATTTCTTTTTCTGTTGAAAAAGAAGATAATGATTTTTTTTCTATTGGGTTCTCAATTCTAACTTTGTGAATTTAATCTTATTTACACAATTGAATTGCCATTTTATCTAATCAACTATGGTTGAATAATGGCGAGGAGTTATTCTATACAGTTTCATTTCATATTGTGTAAGATGAGGATTGCCTAAGCTTTGTAAGTTTTAATTAAGTCATATCCCTAGTTGATATGAGATTAAACACCATCTTAAGGCTACAAATAAGAAAACATCCAAAGGGGCAAGACTAAGGCATGTTAGGGATGACCACAATCAAGATAACTTTCTAACAATAACACACAATAAGAAAAGAAGAATGGCTTAAATCGAGCTTATTAAGTTTGGACAATCATCACCTGAACCTTAAACTTATTATACAGGAAAAACATATGGGTGAATTATAATATAATAAACTATATAACTACAAGAGTTAAACTTACTTAATTATAGAGGTGAGCCCCAAGGATAATGCAAGTAAATACCCATCCAAATTCGCTGAACCTGGAAGAAATAACAAAATGGAACCAAATTTTTATGAAGTTTTCTTGTTGCAGTTGATGGATATGCAGATAGAAGAAAATTATTTAAGGAAAAAAAAAGGAATGACATAACCATCACCATAACCATGTTTATGTTAATATATTTGACATGTAAATGTTTGCAATGTTTTCAACTGATGTATAAAGTTATGCATCAAGGAATGTGAAATAAAAGTATAGTGCATAAAAGGAATAAAGTAATGAAGAAGCTTATCAAATAAGAGGATAACTAAAGCTTCGGTACAAGTCAAAATTTTAATAATCAATAGTGGAGAAACACAAACTATTACTCCTTGTAATACCTTGTTGAAGAAACTGGATCAGCTTATTGAGAAGCAATGGTCCCGCAAAACCAATACAATCATTAATCACCTGGAAGTTGTAGATGCATAAATAAATTGAAACAAGATAAAATAAAGCATAGTCAGATTAAATTTTGGTTTATTTATGAAATAAAAGACACCAAATACAAAATAGAAGGACATGATAAAGACTCATTATCATATGGAAACATCCTGTTTTGTCCCTTGTAACTAATAAGTATATATGCCAAGTGTCAGGTGTCAATCCCATTAAAATTATGTAATAATCCAGGTAATCCTACTTAAGTGATCTTATTTTTAAATTGACATGATAAACAATTCAGAGTCATGTAAAGGTATCAATTACCTTTGGCCATGGGATGCTATATACAAACTATGAAACATTCTCTACTTATTTAGAAATTGATAAGGATCGTATTCTTCTAATAAAGATGTCTAGGTACAAGTAAAACATGTTATGACATCCAAGCTGTCATACTATCAATATATTTTCCAGTGGCACCAACCGAAATTTCTAGGCACATAAACAATCAGTTATCTATCACAACAATAGTTAGGAACCTATCACTATTTTGATGATAGCCCTTGAACCATTGGTTGTTACTGAATTCAATGTATAGTACAAAACAAAAGGCATCTTCTGTAGACATAAACTTCTGAGCTACAGAACAGGGATTAAATTTCCTTTCATCTCAAGATAAAAAAAATGCTAGAACTTCCATCTCCACGGAAAAAGTCAGAATCCCATGTTGGAAATGAAAATTCAAAATGTTGAAGAAGGGTATTACATGGTTGGACGAATTAGATTCCAGAAGTCCATAGCAGCCTAAACATATGGTGTAAATATTGCGTATAAAGACTAAAGAGTAATGCACAAGCTTTGGTTTCCATCAACATAGATTTATCCAGTGTGCAGGAGGAAAACATGATTTCCTATTGAAAAATACCTTTAATAAACCCAGGCGGAGATATGGCCATCCATATGCACTACATAGTGCTCTAAATAAAGATGCGTTAGAACCATTGTTACTCAGTTGAGCTTGCCAGCAGGATAAAATCACATCATGACAGGAAGAAGGACCCATATCAGTAGGTAGTGGCAATAGGTCATCATAGTCTAATTGTTTTACCACACCATGATTCATTACTGGAGTTATGAAGTTGAAAGTCATCAAATCCCAAAAGTTTCCATCATTTCCCTACATAGAAAGAATATTAATAAAAGTAAATAGTAAAAACATATCACTCTTACAAATTGGAAATAAAAATAACATAATAAAACAACATGAAAAGAGTATATTTTCTTTAAAATATAAGCCAAACATGTAATTATCTCCAAAATAATTATGGAATCTCTGTAATTATCAAAAGCCCCATACTTAAAAAAGAAGTTATACATTTCCCTTTAACTTTTCCACCAACCAACTACTCAAAAAGCACACAAGAACTAAATTGTATTTAAATTCAAAAATTATACTCTACACTTCATCCCATACAAAATGGAGACTAATTATTTTGAGAGTAAGCAAAGGAGTCTATGAAGAGAATTATGTTTGGTGACTACTTAAACTTACAAGGTCTTCATAACCACCTTCCTCAAGGTCCACGCCATTTGAAAGAAGTGGATCTTCCAAAACACTAAAATTGTGACAGCAGAATCAGTCGAGATTTAAATGTGCTCTAGAAACAAAATGTAATTTTCATATCTCTATACTAAATCACATATACTATCAAATGAATGCACTATGCCTGCTACTACAATCAAATCAAGAGAGAAAGATTATTAATTTTACTATATGCTTTTAAAATTTTATCTAATCCTTATCACTAATTTTATGGAAAAAAGAAAGTGACCATGTAAGAAACACATGCCAGTATGTACCTGCTTTTGTAAGATGGTCTCTTTATCCTAATCACATTGATGGCTATGCCAAATGAGATATTCAAGAGAACAACTAAACTTTCGATGATGCATATTGAAACCTACAATTAAAATTGTGTCAATCTTTCACATGTAACTAACTGATTTACAAACTATTTGAAAACGAAAAAAATTGTTAGTAATAAAGGTAAACTTGTCATGCCCAATTAAAAAAAACTAAGCCAGGAAATAATAGCACCTTCAATGATGAAATCTTTGTCATCAAATATAAAACTGCCAATATTGCTTTCGGAATCCACCAGAAACATAAGACACGATTGAAGACAATGTGATGACTGCTGGCACACTTTGTGAAGAAAATAATATTTATCTACACATAGATACGACTGAATAATTACACCACAAGCTATCAAATGCATTAAACTCTACATAACACAGTAGCTGACATCTAAAAGTCAGGAAACTTACCCACACCATCAACTCAGAACAGCTATAGAACCATTTATGATATCCAACAAAGTGACTACTATGCTCTTTCTTCCACTGAAAAAATATGTCTACAATTGAAAGACATGCTCCAACAGCTGGTATAAAATCCAGGACAAATTTTTCTTGAAAGGTCATCTGTTTATTCAATGTAAAGCATCAAATATATGAATATCATTATTTGTCTCAGGTACATACTACTGTAGAATACAGAAACTATATGTGGGGGTAATGATAGCTTTTCCAGGTGAACCAGACAATTTTAATTCAACAAAGTTTGACAATTATGGACAATCACGAGTTGTAGAGAATACCTTACAAAGAAACACTACAGGATTAGAAGGCTCGCAAGTAAGTGTTGTGTAAACAGAATACAGAGACCAGTTTATAGATTTTTAACATAATTTTTTTAGTAGTTTTCTAGTGCCTTCTCAAAAACCTCTAAGATCAGGTAGTACCTGGCCATCTGACCTTCGAACTCCTCGACCAATCTTCTGACTAAATCCAGGCACAACGACCATAACAACCGTCACTATGTTAACTGCAAAACCTAAAACAGTAGGAGATATTAAGGAAAATCAATTCATATGTGCGTGTGTGTGTATATATATATATATAATCAGTGAATGAGCTGAAACTAAAATATCAAAAAGAATGAGGATATATGTCTTCAAAGCAGTCAGAAAACCTCTCTCCATCCCAAATCTGTAAACCAGGAAAAAAAGTGCAAGTCAGGATGAGAGTCCAATGAATTTTCATGATCTTTAATGTATAAACATTAAGGCACACTATGATATTCCTTTCATTTTGAGTCATTCATCAATCTCAAGAAATGTTAGTCACTCAGATGGCAGTGACACGGAAGTATAGTTAATTTTGAAGTCAACTGAAACGAAGAAAAAGATTCATATGATTGTTCAATCACATGATCTCAAAACCACAGAACAAGAATTTAGTAACAAACGCGATAAATGCATATTAAGAGTCTTCATGCAGTAGAGAATTGCAGTTTCTTTGAACAGAGTAAGAAACGAACACAGGTAGAAACATGCAATAGTAAAACATTGGAATCTAAAACAGAATGACAAATAAAATGGTGGAGGTTGATTAAACTTCGGAAATGTATGGCTGCCGGAGACAAGTGTTGGTTTCTTGCAGAAAAGAGAGAAAAGAAAAACATTGGAAAGAGGAAGAGATGCGTACGAATGGAGAATTAGGGCAAACTCGATGCAGAAAATCGTCCATGGAAGAGAAGAAGAGGAAGAGACAGAGAAAGAGTGAGTCACGCAAATGGTGTGCTTTGCGGTGCTTTATACTTCTCAATGTGTGTTCATGCATAAAAAAAAGGCGCTAGTTCTTGGATTTTTTTTTTCGTTGTCTGAGATATGCAAAAATTTATTTATCTATGTAAACTTTAATTTTAATATTAATATTTTTTAAAATATACAACATGACAAAAATAGTAGTATTTAAAAAAATATTATTATTATATAAAAATACAAATTATTTTTAACTCAACTTTTAATTATGCATTATGCATGACAAATATTTTTATATAAAACATTTCCAATTTCGCTAACGAAATTTTTTACAATAAATATTTATATAAATTATTAATGTATTTTATCTTAATTTAATTATTTTTAATTTTTTAATCAATGTTAGCAAAAGTATAATATTTTATACAATAATTTGAGTGAATTTGTTTAAACTGTATAATTGCAACAA
>Ga0123341_1000798_pt1 | contig 21525 bp, 14 predicted proteins | sample Turbeapinknodule_FD_89959 | JGI IMG/M metagenome (GOLD analysis project Ga0123341, IMG submission 89959) | Root nodule microbial communities of legume samples collected from Mexico - Turtle bean Mexico pink nodule | ecosystem: Host-associated > Plants > Roots > Nodule | place: Mexico: Nepantla...
TATATATATATATATATATATATATATATATATATATATATTTACATATCACTCTTATAGAAACAAAATATCTTTACAATAAAATATTACTATTTTTACTCAACCAAATTAATAAATAAAAAAATCCTATTATATTATTTTTTTTCTTCTTTCATATTTTCCTCCACCCCAGTATTTGTATGAAAGTCAAATATAAACACTTTATGCTAGGAGTTGTAATTTGAGTTATAATTTACTTTTGGTTTGCTTTTAAATTTTCGGTTTTTAAATTTAGAATATTCAACCTCCTAGAGCTTTAACTCTTTGTGACTCAAAAAAAAATAAATTCCAAACCACGTAATCAAGAATCAATTAACAATTAGTTTACAAAAATAACTTCATTTCATTTTATTTTTTAATTGAGTGATAGATAATCAGGTTTGAAGACTAAGGCCCAATAACTTCAATTGAGACCGATGGGCTACATTGGATTTGTTCAATGTATCAATTGATTTTAAATGTGTTGTATTGTACCATTTTATGGCTAGTACCAGGATCTGGTTCTGTTGGGCACATTATATTTGTTTTCAATCAATCCCAAGATGGTAACTTAGTACCATATTCCCCAAGGCATATCAACGGTGAAAACAGACGATTTAGCTATTTGTTCTGTAAACATGAACAACTTATATTGATAGATGTTGATGTTTAGCCCCAAACACAAACTACATCCAGATAAATAACTATTTTAAGATGTAATGGTTAATGTACTCCTAGGGACCGAATGGTCCCATGACATATTGGTATCCGGTACTGAGATAAGGAGATAGAACAAATTAATTAAAACGCATATTAACGTTATATAAATTAGGTAATGTGAACTTTAATTATATAAATTAGGTAATGTGAACTTTAATTGTGACACGCGCTTTAATTTAGGTCCAATAAAAGAACTCATACTATAAACAGGCACAATAACCAAAACGAACGTACGTTATTATAACAACATTTAATTATACCGAATATTGAATACTCACTTGAATATTGGAAACCTTTTACACATGCACTCTAGACCGAAAGCTGAACGTAAGAAGAGGAGGAGGAGGAAAGAAGGAAAACGTGACAGTAGAAAAATAATCAATTGTTCAGTAGCAGTTATTCTCATAACATGCTCCTCTTACCAGAAGAGTTAATAATCCCAAAGAATAAACAAAGACTTAAAAGATCCCTAGCCATAAATCATTACTCAATTTGAAGCAAGTCGTTTAAAGAATGAAAAGTAAGTGAAAACTGGCTAACCCCTGATGTATCCTTAGGAAAACAGAAAATTGGCTATGTTTAAACACGCCAACAACATATTGAGGATAGCTGCTTGCATGCAAGCAATTGAAAAGAGAGATGCAGACATAACATTTCTTTTGAATGTGATATCACATGGACCTAACAACTACTAGGTGATAACATATTCATATGTTGTTATAAATGCACTAGTACATCAGCACTTCTTGCAAGTTGTGTGCCACACTAGAACTAGTGATTCTGTGAACTTCATCTTCAGGCATGGAATATGATAGTGGTAAAAAGCAGCAAAAGGACACATTTGGATGCTTCAAGTTGGTTGCCTTAATTGCTCTATGCTTCGTTCTAATATCTCCAGCAGGTAAATTACACAACTATATGTTCCAAAAAAACTCATAAGTTAGAGTTTAAATATAGTTTATATTTTTGCTCAGGGATTCATTATAAGTTTTTTATCTTGTTGTGAGTGTAGAATCATTTGATGCATTGGATCCAACTGGGAACGTGACTATAAGATGGGATATCATGTCCTGGACATCAGATGGATATTTGGTAACTTCTGATCATTCTATTCATAATATGCATGGATTCTATATTTATGCATATCAAAAGGTCTCCAAAAGAATGCTCAAGTTATACACAAACTGATTAGTTATGTTAAATTTTGGTAGGCCACTGTGACATTGTTTAATTTCCAACTGTACCGAAATATTATGAATCCTGGGTGGACTCTGGGGTGGACATGGGCAAAGAAGGAAATAATCTGGGCCGTGGTGGGGGCTCAAGCCACAGAGCAAGGAGACTGTGCCAAGTTCAAGTTGAAGATTCCTCATAGCTGCAAGAGGAACCCTCAAGTGGTTGACTTGCTACCTGGAGCTCCTTTCAACATGCAGTTCACCAACTGCTGCAGGGGTGGTGTGCTTACATCTTGGGGGCAAAACCCTTCAGGTGCAGTCTCCTCATTTCAGATAGGTGTGGGGCTCTCTGGCACCTCCAACAAGACAGTCAAATTGCCTAAGAACTTCAAATTGCTGGGACCTGGACCAGGATATTCATGTGGCCCTGCTAAGGTTGTTCCATCCACTGCAATCCTCACAGATGATCGTAGGAGAAAAATGCAGGCATTGAGTATGTGCCTACATTACTAGTTCCCTTCATTCACTGTATCTCTGTGATTACTGATGCATTGCTAGTATTAACAATGAGTTTAATTTTCATACACGGTTAGCGTAAAAAAATTTACACTCAACCAAATCAGTGCATATATGACATTAAAGTCTTCAAAAGTTAACAATCTTATATGATTTGTTGACTAGTAAAAATGCTTTACACACATATTGCATTCTAATTAAAATTGTTTAATGCTTCTATCTTATGGTTTTCTATGCAGTGTCTTGGAATGTGACATGCACTTATTCACAGTTTCTTGCCACCAAGAACCCAAGCTGTTGTGTTTCTTTGTCATCTTTCTACAGCGACAAAATCACAGGTTGTCCACCTTGTGCTTGTGGTTGCCAGAATAACGATACCTGTGTCACGTAAGCCACCCTTGTGATCTTACTTTAGTCTTTTCTCCTTCTAATTAGTAATGGCATACAATTTTTACATCTTACTATGATGGGCCTGCAGGAGAGACTCGAAGATCCTGAAAGAGAATGTCACATCACCTCACCGAAAATCAGACATCACACCGAAACCATTGCTGCAATGCACACACCACCTGTGTCATGTCCGGGTGCACTGGCATTTGAAAGACAACTATGAGGACTATTGGCGTGTCAAGATTGCCATTATCAACTTCAACTATCGGTTGAATTTCACTGATTGGTCTCTTGTTGTGCAGCACCCCAATCTCAATAATGTAACCCAAGTCTATAGCTTTGAATACATGCCACTTCTTCCCTATGAATCCATAAGTGAGTTCTTAGAGATGGACACCAAATGGTTGAGTCTTTTCTGTGTTAGTGCTTTAGAAGAGGTTTCCTTAATACTCTGCTTGCTGATTTGTATATGCAGATGATACAGGCATGTTCTATGGTTTGAAATATTACAATGATCTGTTGATGGAAGCTGGGCCTAAAGGGAATGTCCAGTCTGAGGTGCTCATGAAGAAGGACAAGAACACATTTACTCTCAAGCAAGGATGGGCATTTCCTAGGAGGGTCTACTTTAATGGTGATGAATGCATGCTGCCACCTCCTGATTCATATCCTATGTTGCCAAACTCTGCCCACAAACCACCAACAACTATTAAATTGATGGCAGCCTATGTGGTTTTTACATTATTTTTGCATTTGGTTGTAACACTTTTTTGAGGTATAAGAGAGGCTCCTATTAGTTTAAAGCTTACAGCTTAGAGAGATGAGTTAGCTGGAAGATATGCCAAATGGAATTTCTTATGAACTCTTACACGTATCAAATGAATATATTCACTCATAAGGTAACATTTTATCTTCGGGTTGTTAGTCATTCTAAAATTAGAAAGTGTAAGATGAGAACAAACAAACGAGACAGGTGATTTGGGTCCTACAGGTATATACTATCAACCCTTTCTGCATAGTACTTTTTACATTCAATATAACTCCATCTGCATAGGTTTTGGGATTGTAAAAATGTGAAAATGAATATATAACAAATGACTTCAGAAACGGAAGAAGTGATACCTATAATTTCGTCTTGAATCATCATCTCAACACTAATAAATTGGATATTCTATAATCTGAAAAAATAATTATCATCCAAGCAAGTAACTTACAATAATTATACAACTCAAAAGCTAAAAAGATGTGTAACTTATACGGGGTAAAATGCAATCCCCAAGGTGAATAAAGGACAGAATTCTTGCGGCAAGCATTTATGCATCTGTTATACTTTTTATTGCCTTGGTAGCAGCTTCTATGCAGTTTTGACAATGGGGATGACTTTATCTTTTAACAAGCTGGTGCAGAAGACAGAGATATAATACTCCAAAAGAGTAGGTGGTATCTCTATATTCTCTATGATTGATTAAATAACACTTAACAAACAAGCTAAAATGGCTATGAGTGTACTTAGTAAAGAGAAAACTAGTTTAGAACTTGCATTTGGCAGCCAAGGGTAGGCATCTGGAGGAGGCATAACACAGTTATCCCCGTTGAAATAAATCCTTCTCGGGAAAGCCCATCCCTTATCAAATGTGAAGGTTGATTTGTCTTTTCTAAGTAAGATTTCTGATTGAACGTTACCAAGAGTTTCAGCTGAAGAAAGAAAATCATTGTAGAACTTGATTCCCCAAAGCATACTTGTATCATCTGAAAAAACATATCCCAAATCAATAACATAAGACTGGGATGTTTTCTTCACAAGATCATCTTGAAATATGGCTATGAAAGAGAGAACTTACTCAAGCCCTCATAGGGTGTAAGTGACTTGTACTGAAAACTGAAGAGCTGGGTAATATTATCTAAATTGGGATGCTGCACAACAAGGTTCCACTGTGAATAGTTCATTCTGTAATTGAAATTAGTAATTGTGATCTTGACCCTCCAGTACTCTTTGTAATTGACCTTCACATGCCAATGTACTCGAATAGGACACATGTGGCTGGTACACTGAACTAGAGGTGTGCTTGCACCTTTGCCTGATGATGATACAACCGAAGCTAAATGTGGTGAATTTGGACTGTAATACAAGCAGAAAAATAAATCATAAGAATGGGAAATGATGAAAAAATTTACTCAGAAAATACTTTGAAGAACTGCTAGACACAAAAAAGGAAGGTTTCAGATATATAGGAATAGATAAATTGTAGACTTACGCTACACAGCTGCCAGGATCTGTTTTGTTTTGGCAGCCACAGGTGCAGGTTGGGCAGTTTACTACTGTATCATTATAGAAGGATGAGAGGGAAACACAACAACTTGGTGTCTTCTGAGCCAGGAATTGAGAATAAGTGCAGGTAATATTCCAAGTCACTGCCACAAAGTATGCAAGTTTAGTTGAAGCGAAGTAAGAATTTGGATTTCATACTCTGAACTCTTCTGAACAATGTACAAAGCATAACTTATTATTTAGTACATCACTACCAATTATTTCTTTCACAAAAATAATATCCATTACATTTACAGAAGCAATGATGCTAGCATGAAAAATTGAAAATGAAACGTTGAAAGTGAAAAACATGGATAGAATGAACTTCCGTGACTAAAATAATAATGAAAGTTCAAAAGGAACTTCAATTCTTTTATCTAGATGCTGGCTTTATGAAGAAAGTTTAGAAAAGTCAAACGTATATAAAAAGGATTTTGATTAATTCAATGCAATTTTCAACTAACTTACTCATGGCCTGGGTGGTTCTCCTCTTGTCATTGGTAATAAATGTAGTTGGTTTCACAATCTTTGCAGGACCACAAGTGTAGCCAGGTCCTGGTGCTTTGAGGGTAAAATTTTTAGGCATTTTGACCGTTTTGTTTGTCGTTCCAGAAGAACCAACACTAATCTGGAAAGAACTTACAGCACTACCGGGGTCCTGACCCCATGAATTTAGGACACCCCCTTTGCAACAATTTGCAATCTGCTGGTTGTAAGGAGTCCCTGGCAGTAAATCCACCACTGTTGGGTCCTTCTTACAACAATGAGGAATACCTGCTTTGAACTTTGAACAGTCCCCTTGCTCTGTGGTTTGGCTTCCCATCATGCTCCAAATTACTTCTTTTTTAGCCCAGGTCCACCCTAATGACCATCCAGGGGCCTGAATGTGGCGATATTGTTGAAAGTTGTACATTGTAACAACAGCCTGCTCAAGCCATACAAGAAGGTTCAACTTCTTTTAAGAAGCAGAAACAGATCATAGAAGCCTATATTTTTTGTATTCACAATCAAATTAAAAAAATGGTTGCTGATTCTTTGACATGTGAAGTCATTCATGATTTCAGTGTAGTTAATGGTGAATACAAAATGTTAAAAGAGTAATAACCAATTAACCATAGTAAAATTTACCCACTCAGACAAACTTTTAAGTCCTGTTCAAACAAAGTATGTGCAATTCAGAAGATCCATCAAGCTACAAATAAGTCTAGTCTTAGATAGTTCTCATTGATTTTAGAAAAATTTCCAAGGTACGAGTCATATTGAGTACTTAATTTACATTCAAAAATCTGTGGTCACTTACAACATAGCCATCTGCAGTCCAGCTAATGACATCCCATTTGATTGTTATATTGCCAGTTGGATCAAGCGGATCATAGGCTTCTGTAAATGAACAAGCAAGAAATATTGATGAATTGTAAATTAAACTGATATAGTAAAACACTAAAACAAAAAATAGATAAAAGTGTAATTTGTATCCATGAGCAACCTCACACTTTCTCCAAGTTCAATAAAGAAACAGTAAGGGTTTAAGAGCCTATACCTTTCTTTATTTTCGTTTTCTCTCATCAAAATTTTTTGTAGAGATTTATTATCAAATCCATATAATCACAAAAAAAATCACTGTGAACTCATCTAAATTAGTAATCAGATGGGTGTAACTGTACTAAACTATAGTTCTATTAGTAGACACCAGATCACTAATATGCAACATCTAAGTGCTTAAAATTTAAAAGAAGATGCATTCAAAAGGAAATACATTGATTCCATCTTGCAATTTCTTTGATCAGTTAAAGTGCCAAACAAAAGACTATGAACCGACACAAAGAAGTGAGAATCCAAATTGACTGCAAGGACCAGTCAACTAATATACAGATCAATGTAACCAAATGCCCTTCATTTTCCTCAATCACAATTCTACCAAAAGAGCCAAACTTTTGAGAAAATGGAAAATAGGAACTCAGTAACTCAAATAGAAATAGAACCAGAAAGCAAATCATCAATGTACATGTAGGAACCAAATTTGAGCTCCATGTAAACAATAAGAGGAAGCCAATACCTGTAGAAGTGAATGAGGAAAAAAAAGACAGCAGCAGGAGAAAGACTGCAAAGGCAGCACGAGGGACAACAGATCCAATGGCAGATAGCATGGTGTGTTCCATTTCTTGGTGCAGATTTTATATGACAATGTTGCTCAAGTTCAAGATCTGCACCAAAAATGGAGAGAGAGCAAACAGAAGTTTAGACCTCTCAGCTCTCTAGTTCCATCACAAAGCAGAAGCTTTGGTTTCCAAATGAACTGAGTCTGTCATGATACTTCATGTAATCACTGTCTTTATTGTATAACTGTAACCAAACTATTGGGAAGATCTGATAAAAACAGCCATCACCAAATACCAATTTTGCCCTTTGATGACAGTTATTTTATTGAACCAACAAGGTTAATTTATTGAGAGAGTTAGGTAGTATCTTTTTTTATTTACAGTAGGCTTTGTTGACTAAGTGCAAAATTATACCTGTTAATTAAAAAATATTTAAACAAAAATTACTAATTTTATCATTTAACAGTCAAATACATTTGTTTTATTGTAATTTTAATTGTTAAATTTTCAAACCAGATGTTGTTTTTTAATGTGGCACTTAAATTTGAAAACTACTTGGGTAATTCTTGAACCCTATTTAAGGATATAATGGGAATGACGAAAGATACCGACAGTGAGAGGAACATGTGAAGGAAAGACAGGTGCGTGGCCTTAAATAAATTAAAAGGAAAAGTTTAAAAACTGTCCTTAAACTTGTCGGTGAGACTTTTGCTACAACTTATTCTCACGGTAGATCCATCCCTCACAGGACCAGAAAAATAAATGTGATTACTAAGTAAGTGATTGATTAGATGCTGTAGTTAGCTATGTTTTTTTGTTTTTTCTCAACATTATTTCAAGACACCATCCCTTGTGAAGCAATAATGCAATACCACTCTTCTATGGACCACATTTTAATATGTTTTTTTCAACACACTTGATTAGTTAATAGTTTTGTTGTCTAAAGATTTTTAAGCCACAAATATTCAATGTCTTATGTTTTCTCTTACCCCTTTTAAGAGAGTTTAAGATTATTTATAAATGTAAAAGATTATTAACTTTAAATTTTCTTTGTTTGGAAAGTGGAAATGGTTGAATAAGGTTATGTCAATTATGATTTATTGTCCTAAATTAATATCATGGAAGTGTGATTTCCTTTTAGGTGTTGTCATTCTCATATAGTTGTTACTGGTAGGATTATTTTCTGTTATCAATTTAAAAATCAAATTCTACCATATGAAGGTAGATGACATTAGATTAAGGCTTATGAGCAACTAAATTTACTTATGACTTTTGATTATTGGTTTAAAATTGTGTTCATGAGACTGGTGGTACACAACTTGTTTGGCTCAAGCCTTAAAGGTGAAAAGCTTGAAGCTGAGAACAACCTCAACCTAAATATCAGAGGTTTCTTTTGATCGACCATTAACCAAGTACATGAGGTAGGATGGTACATAATCCCCACAACTCGAGCTTTGGAAGAAAAGAACATGTCTAGTGTACTCGAATTTTAAATGAATTGTAGGGAATAACTCTTAAACAATTCACTGAACCAACCTTCAATTGAAGTTCAAGGTCTAGAGAAAGTAGGAGTCTTTCCTCTCTTGATTGTAGATCTTTTGACTCTCTTTTAGGATGAGATGTGGATGTCATTTCAAATGATATATTTTGAAAGAGAGTAGAGAGAACTAGAAGATAAATAATACTCATACAAAATGTTATTGTTTTTTTTTCCATTAAAATCATAGTCAAAACAATCAATACAAACTAATGTAAAGAATATAGTCATCTTAATCAATTATAAAAACTCAAAATGGGTAACTTTAATCTATTAAAATTATAGGTAATCAATTAAACTGTTCATAAATTTTAACCATGTAGACATAAATAATCAACTCCTAACAAATAAGAGGATATGCATTATCACACACCAGCAAACAAAAGACAAACAAAGAATATACCAAAGTGTCACAATATAAGGAATCAACAAGATTAAATCTTAGACAACACAACCTTTATCTTTTAAATCTTGTTAGCATAATTAAGAGTATCCAAATTCCTTAGAAAAACTCAATTCAATTTGCTTTTTAACGTGTATGCTATTCTTAAAAACACTAGGCCAAGTGTTCTATTTATAGAGTTTAGAAAAAGATGATAAAAAAACCGATACTAATGCCTTTAATAGATTATTCAATGTGTTAATAGATTATTCTTAGTTAAGTTTTGAAAAATAGTTACAACACTTATTGTTTGAATTGATTACGACATGTGCTCATCGATTTGTTCTCCCTTAGAGAATGGAGGTTTGAAGATTATTAACCTTCACCATGAAAATAATGCATATCTTCTTAAGCTTGTTTGGCACTTTGCTTATAACAACAAACCTTGGTCTTTGCTCTTGAAAGCCAAGGTTCTTAAATTAAAATACAAGTTTCGAATGGTTTATAGATCCTCATTTCTTTGGCATGTAATTAAGCAGTTTTATTCTACACTGTTGGTACAGGTTCTTTTATTAAATTCTGGAATGATAAATGGTGTAGTACTACTTCTTTAGCAAATATTGTAGGATTATATGATGGTGCTAGCATTTCGGATACCGTCTCTCAGTTTTGGACAGGTGATGATTGGAATATTCCATTGTCTTTACAACAGATTCCTCATCTTTTAATCATATCATGGTTAGGCCGGAAGAAGATATTCCTAATTGGATTCTAGATGAGTCTGGCCGTTTCACTCTTAAATCAGCTAGAACTTTTTTTCTTAGATTAAGGAGTTCCCTGTGGTTGGAGTAAATTTATTTGGTCTTCATATCTTCCGCCTTCCAAAACTCTTGTCCTTTGGAAAGTTTTTCATGGGCGGCTTCGTACAGATCAACATGTTCAAAATAAAGATCTGCATATTTGTTCTATGTGTACGCTTTGTGAACAATACAAGGAATCTATTCAACATTTATTTTTTGAATGTTTTAATGTTTTGCGTATTTAGAATTGGGTTAAATTGATTAAGTTTGTTGTGATAACTTGTTCTATTTGGATGATATGGCGTATGTGGAATTATGCTGATAAGATTGAGGTTTTTAGGGCTATTTCGGTTATTAAAAATTTAACTCATCTAGTGGATAATTCGTTTAAAGCTTTAATGAAGAATGATATGTTGGATTTCAACGTGATCAAGTTTTTTTTGTATTAATACTCGTACCGGTAAAGTTCTTCCTCCTCTTACTGTTAGATGGGAGTTTCCTTCACCAGACTGAGTTAAACTTAACACTGATGGGGCTGCTAAGGGATATCTTGGTCTTGCTACTTGTGGAGGTATTTTCCGTGGGAGTATGGGGGAATTAATTGGAGTTTTTTTTGTGTTTTTTGAAGTTCAGACTGCTTTGGTTGTTGAGTTTTATGGGATTATACATGCTATGGAGGAAGCTCAAAAGATGGGGCTTACTAATATCTGGTTGGAATGTGATTCTGCTTTGGTTTGTGCTGCGTTTATTGCTAGAACAAACTAGAACAAATGTTCAGTGGATGTTTCGGAATCGATGAAACACTTACTTATCTTAATTAAGGTTTAGGGTTACTCATATTTTTCGTGAAGGGAATGTGTGTGCTGATAATTTGGCTAATTTAGGAATTATTCTTAGAGAATCTTTTCATTGGTATAATAGGCTACCATCTAGTCTATTCTTAGAATTTTGTATTGATAGGTATAATCTACATAGGTAACATTTTTGTTAACATATGTATCATTTTTGTTAACATGTGAGTTTTGGTATAATCCCCACATATTTTTGTATTTTTTTATTTTTTATTTTTTAATAATAATTTTTTTCATGTGATGACAAATTATGATTGTTACTTGAAGTGTCAGTATAGCTGAGATGTCAAGTTGCATAATGATACCTAAGATGAAAGTTTTATTTAAAAAAAAACTTGTAAATGGTTTAATTGATGTAATACAATAAATTTATTTTATAAATTGATATATTTAAAACATAATCAAAATATCCTTATATTAATTTTTTTGTGATAATTTATTTCTTCTTTTTATCGCTTTTGCCCGTTTTTCTTTCTTTTTGAGGAAAAAGAAATTTGCAAATAATTTCTTTTTATTTTTATTTTGAAGACACTTTGAAAGTGGCGGCAGCGAATAAGCATGGCTAAGTTCTTCCTCCTCCGATTTGGGAACTAACCAAACAGATCAGTTTCTAGGGTTCTTCGTTCCGTCGAATTGGGGATTTTTGTTTCTATTCAGGAATGGATAGCAGTAGCTCGGAACAGGCCGTGCAAGATGGCAAACTCTACAGAAACCTCAATTCTCTCATCGTCGCTCATCTTCGGGACAACAATCTCACCCAGGCAAGCTCAATCTTCCTTCAAACATAACCTAACATATTGAATGAATGCTTTTATTTATCTTAGAAACCAATTTTCCTTTTTATTCAAAAAGTAAGTAAAATGTTTGCTAATTTCTCTTCAGGCTGCAAGTGTTGTTGCTTCAGCAACCATGACTCCACTGAATGTGGAAGCCCCACCTAACAGGCTTCTCGACCTGGTTGCTAAGGTTCTCTCTTATTTCACTTGAGCTTTTACTGGATAAATTTCTCCTAAGCACTTTCAGGAAAATGAACTGCATTGCACCTTTGTAAGCTAAAACTCAACTCATACATCTTAATTTTCAAAAAGTTGAATGGAAGTTTTTATTAAATTGAAGTGTATTTTGTTTGTGGGATAAGTACAACTTATTTTACGTTTTTTTTTTCCTGAAAGTGTTTAGAAAGAAATTTGTTTAGAAGGGATATACTTTTGTATGTGCTGTATGATCCTTTCTTTTTGTTCTAAGAAAATAATAACAGGGTCTTGCAGCGGAAAAGGGCGACATCACAAGAGGCACTGATTTCTCTGCCTCACTGCCCTTGCCTCACACTGCAGCTATTGATTTCAGGCAAACTTCCAAAACTACATTTCTATTAACTATCAAACATAATTTGTTGTAACTTGTATTTAATTTCGAGCAAGATTTAGAAGTTCATTCATTTTAGTTTAGTGAAAAGTTAGTTACTTGAAATCTTAAGTTAGCCATAGGTGACAATATTACATGCTCCCTTGAAAATTGCGTTTTGTTTATGTTAGCACTGCGTCTGATATGAAAGGTTCCTCGAAGAGCTTCCCGAAGCTTGAAACGCGACACCTTTCGGAACACAAGGTGTGCAATATGCTTTGATAGTGTATACATATCCTGCAATAATAATTCAATGAAATACTAAAATGCAGCTTTGTTTTGGACTGATGGGCTTAGTTTCTAGAATATTGCCAGATGTGCTAGATTTAGTGCTGATGGAAGATTTGTTGCCACTGGAAGTGCCGATACATCAATAAAGCTATTTGAGGTTCTGATTTGTTTGTTTAGTATTTGATGCTTTGCTTTTTGTTTGACACAATATGTGAACTTAATCGTCTGCTTGTCTTGCAGCTTTGCTTTTAGTTTGTCACTATATATGAACTTAATCGTCTGCTTGTCTTGCAGGTTTCGAAGATCAAGCAGATGTTGCTGCCAGAGGCAAAGGATGGTCCTGTGCGGCCTGTCATTCGAACATATTATGATCATATACAAGTGTGTTTGCAATTCCTAATATACCAGTAACAGAATTTGTGTGGTTATTTTTTTGAGATTATTGGTTTATGTTTGGATAAATTTTTCCTTTAAGTACTTATAAGAGAAGGAAAAATAAATAAACTTCTCTCATAATCTAAAATTAGTTATACATAATTTAAAATAAGTTTGTTACTGAAGTTAAATACGAGTGTCTTTAAATCATCTATGCATAACCTAGTTTTAACTTAGAGAAATTTATTTTCATATTCTCTTCTCTTATTTTAGCTTACGGAGTAGGTATGGTGACTAATTGGTCAAGAGTTCAAATTAGTAAACAGTTTCTTTGTATATGCAAGTATAAGGTTACGTACAATGACCCTCCTCTATACCTTTGCATGGCAAGGAACCTTTTCACAATAGAGTACGCTAGTTTGTTGTCTTCTCTTATATGTCCTTATAGCGAAGTTTATCCAAACAGAGCATCTTTTTCATATTTATTTCACTGAAACTGCAGAAGTTCGAAGTTGTAACTTGTAATTGCTTTTGGCTTGACAAATTTACTTTGTGTAAAGCATAATATATCAACATGCCAATTTGTGTCTTGGTTGTGGTGGATATTTTTTTCTCTAATACTGAGTTTTGGCAGATGCTTCTTTTCTCGTTTCATTAAGCTTTACTTTACAAATGTGAGTTTATGAAATGATCCGTGGAAATTGAAATTGTAAATTTTATTTATTTTTCTTATATATATATAAACTGCAGCCAATAAACGATCTGGATTTTCATCCACAAGGTACTATCCTGATTTCAGGAGCCAAAGATCAAACAATAAAGTATGTTTTTGCTCCATAATATGCATTTCATCCGTATTTTATTCCCATGTATCCTTTTTATTTGAAAAGGCTCTTACAATCTGACATGCTGTTTTATATTTTTTAGGTTTTTTGATATTTCAAAAACGAATGCAAAGAGAGCATACAGGGTTATCCAGGTTGTTTTGCCGTACCTTTAGGCATTAGCAATGAGTAAGCAAATATAAGAATTAAATATAAACTTTCTATTTAACTTCTGTTGTGCAGGACACACACAATGTTCGATCTGTATCTTTCCATCCTTCTGGAGACTTTCTGCTGGCAGGTATTTATTTTATCACATTTTTATTGTTTAAGATTTATGAAATGCTAATTGTATCATTTTCTTTGCTGTTGATTTCCGTTTCTGTGTCCTTGTATTTCTTAAATGGTTTGTAAATAAACAATTTCAAAAACACCTTCCTCTGATATTTCTTGAATGCTCATGTCCACTGTTCAGTGTCAAATTATCTGCATGAGAAAGTCACATATGTCCACTGGGTGACTTGTCTACTGTGTGATTTATTAAAGGGGGAGATACAATCTTTCTTTCCAGATTACTCCCAATTTCCCAAACAAGGATTATTGCTTTATTTTTTTTTTTTTGCACAAAAAATCAATGATCATAAATATGAATTTCTGACAGGAACTGATCATGCAATTCCACATTTGTATGATATAAATACCTTTCAGTGTTATCTGTCATCAAATGTCCCAGAGACTAGCCCCAATGGAGCCATAAACCAGGCATGTGAATTATCTATTGATCAGTGTCACAAACTGAGTTACCTATGTTTTTAATTTCATTGTCTACAGTGATGTTGATTGTTTCTTGTCTGATTCGTAGGTCAGATATTCTAGTATAGGCGCCATGTATGTTACAGCATCTAAAGATGGTGCTGTTAGGTTATGGGATGGTATCACTGCCAATTGTGTGCGGTCAATAACTGCCGCCCACGGAACAGCTGAGGCTACCAGTGCAATTTTTACCAAAGATCAAAGGTATGAATATGTTTTTTGCAAATATTGGACACAGCGAAAACCATGAGAATGATACTGTCACTAGTCACTACCTGCTACGTCATGAGCTATGCCTGGAAATGTGATCCTAGTGTTGATTTTGAACTTAGCAATAGTGTTGTTGACTTTGAAGTAGGTGTTTCCTTTGTTCCATTCCAAATGGTCTCAACATCAGAATTTAAAATCTTCATGAAACTCCTGGTTACAACTGAGCTTTTGTTTATTTAAATGAATGCAATTTTTGCTCGCTGTAATAGAAAAAAATCACCAACCAAGAAAAAATGAGCCATAGGACAAGTTGTTGCATTTTTTACTTGTCCGTTGCTTTTGATGCAAGGATATAGCTATTGATGCCCATCGAGACCTACTTGTGACACTTTCCTGAAGTTCTTAATAGGCTTAGATCTTGTAGATGTGTAGTAATTTAACTGTCAAATTTCTAGGTTTGTTCTCTCCTGCGGGAAGGATTCTACCATAAAGCTTTGGGAAGTTGGCTCTGGAAGATTAGTCAGACAATATCTTGGAGCTATGCATACTCAGCTAAGGTGCCAGGTACATAGATGATAGATACATAATACGTACTATTCAGTCAGTTAATCTTGGTGAATTCATAGTCATGCAGAATTGCAGATTCTTGTATTTTTAATTTGCAGTAAGAGATGTTTGTGTTCATCTCTTTTTCTTAAACTAATTCAGCCGATTGGTTTTAAAATTGCTTCTCTTAATCTATTGTTCACCATCTCAATACACAGGTAATTATTGTTTTGTTGGGTACATTGGGAAGCAGTTTATACAGCAGGACCTCTACCCAAAATCTCTAATCACCTAACCGTTAGTCCAGGTGATATTTTTATACATATTTTGATAGTTACCTTTGTGTGCCCTCTCTGTGGCAGGCTATTTTTAATCAGACAGAAGAATTTATTATATTCATAGATGAACTGAGCAACGAGGTTTGTTCATCAACTTTCATTTCCTCTATGTTTACCTGTGGTGATGTTAGCTTTATCAATTGGATTGATTTTGAGGCATCCGGTGTGCATTGTAGATCATTATCTGGGATGCAATGACAACAGAAAAAGTTGCGAAGTGGCCTTCTAATCATGTTGGTGCACCCCGCTGGCTTGAACACTCACCAATTGAATCAGCTTTTATTTCCTGTGGAACTGATAGGTCAGTTCGGTTCTGGAAGGAAACTGTATAATAAAGCGAAGGAGGCTGAATGCATTTACAGGCACTATTAAAGTTATCACTGATTAAAAGTTAACTCAGGAAATTTCACTTCATTTTTGTTTAATCTGTTATCAGTAGCCTTGCCCTGCAGAATCAGTTAATCCATTCAACACTTGGAATCGGAAGATTACCTATCTCTACCAATTTGATCTGCTCAATATTTAGAGAGATTCTAACTGTTTCATATTTTCATCAAAGTAACTTAATGTTGGATTAGACGAAGCTTGGCGGGCTATTATGTCTTGGAGCTGGGTATACTCAGCCTCTCCATACGGTATAAGTCTGTATATCCCGCATCATAAACGGACCTTAATTTTTGTTAACATTTGTCTCGTGAAACTTATGGGTTGGTCTGCACAAGTTAAAGTACATTAGTATTATTTGACATTTATTTGCATAATAATAATAATATACTCGGTCTATTAAATAATGCATAGTTTATAAAAACTAGGAAGATTAGACTTTGGGTTAGATTGGATCTGATGGGTTGCTTTTACAGTCTGTGGGGGTTCCTGTATAGATTGTGGTCGACACCCTTTAAACCACGAGCTTTACATGTTGAGTATGAAAACCCCTCATTCAAAATTTTACCAGAAAATTTAAATCTTGTGTGGACTGCCAGTGTTCTGGGGACTTTTGCTATAATGATTAACCAAAGTTTTAATATTTTATGTTTTTATATAGTTTAAAGTTATTTTAAACTTATTATATCTGTCATCAAATAGGAAAGGAACTTTGTTAGGACATGAATGGTCTGATCGTATTATAGTTTTAAGAATACTAGATGACTCCGATTTGATGATAATAAAGCTGAACAACCATATAAGTGATGATTTTTTACTCTCTCTCTCTATATATATATATGTGTGTCTACGTGTACATATATACATTAATAAGAGTACTTGTGCTTAAAATAGAATTTACACAACCAGATGATCTAATGTTTAAAACAAACAATAAAGAAAACATTGCAATGTTATGATCGTATTTCTACCTAAAAATTTAACAAATATGAATAAAATCATCTTGTTTATATCTTTACTATAAGGTACTTAGTTGTAACTTATCATATACAACTTCCATTTTTACTAGTCTTTCTTATATAAGGCTACAAAATGCTTTGAGTGATACATTGCTTATATATTTAAGTTTGATTGAATTTTCAAAAGATTTGAGAAAACTTAATTTGTTATCCTTTTTATGAAAATGTTCATGTTTAAACTTTATTGTTTTATCGTAAAAAAAAATGGAAGATTGGAAGATTGTTAGAGTAAAGTTCTAGATATCCTTACAAATTTTGATGAAGTGTTAAATTTTGAAGTGTTGCTAAATAATAAAATACAAACATGAATATACTAGTGTATAAGACGATAGCTTTTTAAATAGATTATGTGAGACGTATAATGTTTTGTCTAACAGGTAATATAACATGTGTTTTCTTACTTTGTCTCATAAGTAAAGTTTTTGATAGATGATACATAGAGTTTCTAATCTAACATTGTACCTAACCAAATTCCTTATGAACTTATTTTTGTGTTGCAAAGAATGTTCTCATCTTCACGTTTACCAAGAAGATCTTATAAAGCACATGTTAAAATCAAAGATTTCATGAAGTACACACTAAAGTTGTTCCACTCCAACACATTTTGACGCACCTTATGTCAACTCTAGGAAGATTATCTACCTTGTACGATCTATGTCTTACTCTAGTTTAATGGAAAGCTCTCTTACAAAGACCTAATAACTCATGTCAAGTATCATAATGTTTCTTAAAGAAGAAAAAAACATTTAATGTTGCATGGTACATCTAATGCATGAACAAACAAATGTTGGAATATGGAATTTTGATGTGAAGTTTCTTAATAGGTAAAAAGGATTTGCAACTAATCTTTTTTCATCGCCATATTTAAAGAAATCTTTCTAATTGAAGAAATATAACAAAGTGATCAAGAGTTGTTAAAATGCTACAAATTTGTTGCTGAAAGATTTATGTGCCCTATGTTTCACAAAAATATTTTTAATGTTTGTTTATCAAATTAGTAACATGTTTAAATCGTGTATTCGTTGAAAGACATGTTTCTCTACCTTCTTTATAAAAATCCTTAGTTGTAAGTTTTTTTTCAAACAAATATGTTAAAGTACTCAACTTTTAGTGAAGAGTGACTAACTTCCAAATAATACTTTGGATTGTGTAGCCAAAATGGTTGTTGCTCCAAACAACACTAGGGTTTTAGTCAAAAATGACTGCATTCTAAATAATACTGAAAATTTTTCAAGAATAAATGTATTCCAAATAAAACTTTATCAAGGAGTGAGAATAGATAACAATTGTTTTTTAATCTTTTGGATATAAAATCTTTTGGATAACAATCATTTGATTGTATGTTAGTTGTGTAAGGATGTCAAGTTATAAATATAAAAATGTGCAAGAATATTTGAAATATCCACAATTTTATTCTTATACTTGTTGCTTCATGTTTCATAATTTATTTCAATGTTAATTATTTTTTAAAAAGGCTTTTCAAACTTGTTGGAATCATATGTTTCTTTATTTATAAAACTGGCGTGGGTACTTATTACAATTTTTAAGTTTAATTTTAAACATCTTGAATTTTACCAAATGTATCTTATTTTATATATTGAAAAGATTTTTTTTTTTTTACATTTTGATTACTTGCTTTGTTTATCGTTTATACCATATTGATAAACTCTCATGCTGAAAATATAAACCATTAGAAGGTTCCAATGCATGTGTAACTCTATTACATAGAACACACATTACATGTTTGATACAGTTTCTTAACATCAAAACTCTGCACTATTATATAATTTATGATTCTAGACAAGTACCTGATCATCTACATCTAAACAATATATATATAGATAGATAAGAAAAATAAACAGATTTACAATAGCAATTTCCAAGGATAATTTAAAAAACTCAACAATTTTCAAAGTAAATGCTTAAAGAAAATAAGAAGTGCCAAGACTGAGTGAAAAAGATCCACCACAGCCAAGAGACAGCATGTTCATATATAATGCTTTATATACCAAGTCAATTTGTCAAGCCAAAAATAATTACATCTACGAACTTCCCCAGGTTCAGCAAAATAAATCTGAAAAGAAAAACTAGCGTACCCTAGTGCCAAAGGTTCCTTGCTTATGCGAAGGGTACGTAACCTTACACTTGAAGAAACTGTTTTTGGATTCAAACTTGTGACCACCATACCTTTTCCATAAGCTAAAATAAGAAAATAAATAAATTTCTGTAGGTTAAGCACAGCTGGTTTGCAAAAGCTCTCCTTTAACTTCTGGTGACAACAAACCTTCCATCAGCACTAAACTTGGCACATCAGGAACTATTCTAGAAACTAAGCCTATCAGTCCAAAACAACGTGGATATCTATACACTATCAAAGAATATTGCACATCTTGTGTTACGAAAGGAGTCGTGTTTCATCCTTTGAGAAGCTCTTTGGGGAACCTTTCATGTCATAAACAAAACGGAATTTTCAAGAGAGCATGTGATGTTCCCACCCAAGTATGACTTAAAAGCAACTAACTTCTTCCCTACACTCAAATGAATGAATTTCTAAGTCTTACTCGAAATTAACTACAGCAAATTATGCCCGATAGTCAAATAGAACAGAGAAATCAGTGCCTCTTATGATGTCACCTTCTTCGCTGCAAGACCCTGTTATTATTTTCTTTGAGCAAAAATATGAGCATACATATTTCCTACAAAGCTCGGTTTCAGTAACACATCAAAAAATCTGGATTGGGCAATTCCAGAGTACTAATATTAATACCAAAAGTAGTAGGGTATGAAGTCAAAACTCAATTTTGATAGTCATTCATTGACTCAAATTCATCCCACCAAAACCAAAGGTCCAACCAACATCATACGCAAAGATCAGACCACTAAACCAGAGACTCCATGAAGGACCTCACGTTCTTCACATCTTCATCCCTTTCAGTAAACTTCTGCGGTTTAAACAGTTTCCACAGTCCAGCGGGATGCTTCGTCTTAACTTGAACACCACACCCAGAAAACCTTCCATAGATCTTTTCACACTCCGGGTATGGCTTCACATAAAGATTATAGAACCTAAGCCTAGAAGGCATTACCAAATCCTTCAACCCAACCTCAAACCCAATCGCACCCTTCCCCCTCAAACACTCCACCACACTGTACCTGCTCACAATCTGCTTCTCAAAATTCACACCCAAGTATTTAGGCACCTCTGCCAAACACTCCACACCACACTTCATCCTCTGCACCAGAAACTCAACCTTCCTCTCAATATCCGCAACCTCGTAACAAATCACCCTTGGCTCATTCCAAATAATCTTCAGAGCATCCCTTCGAGTCAAACCATACCCACACAAACAATCCACTCTTAACTTCACTTCAAAACACGCTCTCATCAGACCCGAACCCAAAACCCTCTCTTTAATAGTTTCCCTGCATCTTAAACTCTCTAACAGCCTCAAGCACCGCGTAAATTCTCCCAATTCCATCCCCAGAATCCTCGGGTCCCGCGAGATCTCTCCCCTCATCTCGCGATTGGAAAACCCTAGCTCCTTGATTTCCCGAAACAACGGCCTCAGCCTGTGCTCAACACCGAGCGCCAAAACCCTAGGAAACGAACGGACAACTTGATCAATCTCGCCCCGGGGGATTCCGAACCCCACGAGAAAATCGATCACGCTCGCGATTTCGTTCTCGCCCGTGACAACCACGTCGGGGAACCCTTCCAGGACGCTGGCCACGGTGGCGTCAGAAAACGCGAAATTGGTTTTGAGCGCGTGGAGTTTGGGGGAGAGTTGGAGAGGGTCGAGGTGTAACTTTGCGGAAGAGAGGAGGAGGTTGACGAGGGTGGAATGGGAGAGTGTGGGGAAGCGCGTTTGGAGATGGGGAAGACGGGATTGAAGGGTTTGGTGGAAGGAATGGTGGAGGAGGAAGGGGTGGGTAGTGAGGAGGGAAACGACGTCGTTTTGGGGGATGCGGAGGGAGAAGAGCGTGGTGAGGGATTGGTGGAGTTGAGGGAGAGGGGAGTGGAGAAGGGAAGGGTTGCGCGAGATGAAGGTGTTGATGAGAGAAGAGGGAAAACCGTACTTCTGGAATAAGTTCGCCACTGCAATCTTTTTTCTGTAGTGTGAGAACGTAGAAGTGCTTCCCATGAAACGCGCTTTTGCATGAGCAGCTCCCCACGTCATTCTTGCTGCTGCCTAAAGCTTTCTCTGTGCCCTCAACCATGTTTTCTCTTCATCATGCTTCATTCGCCGATTCACTTCAGTTGTGGCATTAAGCGGGTGATCCAAATTACTTAAAAGTGTTTTTATAAATATAAAATGAAATAAAAATAATTATATAGATTTTATCATATGAATAAAATTTATCTTTCTAAAAAGTATATTATGTATTTACAATTTTAAATAATTATTAACTGTATTCTAGTATGTTTTGCTATGACGGACAACCCATTCTGTCTTGTTTTTGTGGGTCAAGGGTGAGTGGACTACAATGGGTACGTTACTCATGTCATTCCTAAGTAAATGTTTTATTAAAAGAACAACATTATATTCAAATTCTTTTTTTTTTTTTTTTTACAATTTTAAAAACA
>Ga0123341_1000799_pt1 | contig 21522 bp, 25 predicted proteins | sample Turbeapinknodule_FD_89959 | JGI IMG/M metagenome (GOLD analysis project Ga0123341, IMG submission 89959) | Root nodule microbial communities of legume samples collected from Mexico - Turtle bean Mexico pink nodule | ecosystem: Host-associated > Plants > Roots > Nodule | place: Mexico: Nepantla...
ACCTAAAATCAAAACAGAACACAATTTCATATAGATTCCTACACAAAATATGAAAATAAGAAGCTCAAGAACAATTTGAACATTTTGCACCGATTGAATTGCTTAAAACAGCAACTAAATCAAATTAAAAAGCAAAAAACAGCAAGATAACATGAACAAGTGATGAACAACACAGAAATAAGAAGAACACAAACACAAAAATGAGAGAAGACATTTAGCTCTTGTAGAACCTATGCTCATGATACCAAATGATGAATTTGTGTCTCCTTTCTTGCGGTTTTTGTTGATAAATGTTGAAGCTTCATGGATTGATGGTGGAACAAGGCTCTCCTAAGAGTGATGTTAGCCTTGGAGGTGCATGAAAAGTATGAAGAGTAAGAGTGGTTCGGCCAACTCCCTTTGTAGGTGACGGTTGAAGATTAAAAGTCTATTCCTAAGAGAGTTTAGGCAAGGAGTGAGAATGGCACGATTTTGGCAACATTTCACTATTCAATTAATCTTGAATTTACATGACCCAAGCTCCTCTATATATAGCAAGAGTGGACTGAATATGAAAAGAGAATTGGAGAGAAATTCAAATGTTGGCACATGGGAAGGTGGCTCCTAAATTCAACACATGTGAGGTAGGTTCTAAAATTTTTCATGTGCTAGGAGTTCTAGAACCTTACACTCCACTTAGGCTAAATGCGTTATCTTGACCCCTCTTTGACCATAACTCTAGTGGTTGCCTCAATTTGACATTTTGGTGACTTTTCAATGGATTGGTGTTGGGGCCTCTTCCATCACTTAGGTTCTAAAATCATTTATGCACATCATTCTTAGGTTCTGAAATCGTTTATTTTAAGTTGACTAAGTTTTGAAATCATTTCTGCACATCATTCATAAGTTCTGAAATCATTTCTGCACACCATTTTTAGGTTCTAAAATCATTTATTTGAGTTGACTAAGTTCTGAAATCATTTATGCACACCAATTCCTAGGTTCTGAAATCATTTATTTTCCTGTACTAGGTTTTGGTCCAGATCGAGGTTCACATTCACTCCAAAATGTGACTCACTTGTGAAAAATATTTCTGAAGGCTTTAATAGTGTGCTTGTACAGATGATTTTTCAATGCAAGACTTTGAGACGACCATCTCACCCAAGTGCAGCACAACCATCTCACCCAAGGTCATCTCGCCCAAGGCCATCCCACATAAGCTCATCTAACCCACAGATATCTCACCCAAGCCCATCTGACCAAGGTCCAAGTCAGGCAACTCCAAGTGCACCAGGCCCATCTCAGGAAGCTCCAAGTCAGGCAGCTCCAACCGCACCCCCTCCACCATCTCCCCCTACTCAACCAAAAATCTCAGGCAACTTGAAGGACAACAAGATTAAGTGTAAAATTTTCAAGACTCTACATCAGACTTAAGTTACCGTCCATGAGAGGCCGCTATTATTGTAGGCTCCTGCTAATGTATTTTAGAATCATAATTTGTTAATTTATCATGTACTAAATGTATTTGATAATTTTTGAAGTACATTAATGTTATTAGGTTCTATGATAATTAAGTTTGCTTCATTCTAAATCTATGATAATTAAGTGTGTTTGTGCTTGTTACACTTTATATTTCTATTGATATAGCTAGACCTGTGAATAGTGGACTCCTGATTTACTCTAAGATGAGAAAAATTGGATTGAAGATGTATTGTTCTCCTTTCTGCTTAGCTAATGTCAAACTTTGTAATGAGTTTTGCAAAATTGGTGTTTGCTTGCAACTTTATGAAAACATTGGACATATTACATTAACTCATTCAATTATAATCCCTATCAAAATATACATTGATACATCACTCATGAAAATTTTAAAAAAACAATACATATTACATTAACTCATTCAATTATAATCCCAATCAAAATATACATTGATACTTCACTCATGAAAATTTTAAGAAAAACATGACAATGTTTATTACAACACACAACCCTACTAATAACATCTTAATTCACACTATTCTTTTCCTTTTTTTAGACTTTTTATGTCTTGAGATAATTTCCCAATAGAATTGAAGATCTCAATCCTACTTAATATTCTAGTACATTTCAACTCTATACAATTATGTACTTAGTTGGATGATAATATATTAGTAAAATGTTAAAACTATATTTCACACTTGAGGAACAGAAGAATATTTAATAAACACACAATTCTTTCATCTCATCCCAATTCAAAAAAAATATATAGTATCATACAATACATTATTAAAATTATGTTCTTTCCTTAAATTTAAATCTTACTATTTTTAACAAATTAAATTCGCATAACCGTGCCTATGCCGGAAGAAATAGATTTCTATTTATCCTTTTCTATTTCTTTGTTAGAATATTTTCTTTTTACTTGTACCGCACGTGCTTATTTATTAAACAAGAGAACAGAAATACCTAAAGAATGCATATAGATAATTGTAACGGTTACGGTTAAGATCCGTGCGGTTCAGTTAATGCGTCACTGTTGTCGGTCATCACCTGCACGCATGACAAGTGTTGGCACGGATAATTGCTGTAACAATTTTATGCTATATAACCACATTCTCTGTACGTAGCGCAAAATAATATAAGGGACTAAGTAAAAATCCAGACAACCAAAATTTAGGGAGGAAATTAATTAAGAAACATTAAAACAGTATTAAACCCACTTTCACATCAGATATTCTCCAATACCAATAAAACTCAACTTCTTAAATAAATCTCCACAGAAATATACTTCTACTGCTGCTTGCACTCTGGAGGTCGCTCACCCTGCTGACCTTCACCAAGCTGTGCTCTTCCACTCTTCTGAAGATTTACACAGTAAAAAAAAGGAACCAAGTCATGTGAGTTGCAGGAGCACGAAAGGAAAAAACAATCTATATCTCAACTTATATCACAAGTTCCGTACCTTGGGTGCTGATGACTGCAGCGACATAACACAATGGGGGAGATCCCACAAAAAAGAGTGTGTAAGATTCAAAACTGAGACAGAAAACAAACCCAGTACTAACATTTTAAAGAAATTACAAATTATACCCTCTTTTTAGTCTTGTTCTCTTCCTCATCCTCTTCGTCATCGTCATCATCTTCATCATCTTCTTCATCATCGTCTTCCTCGACATCTTCATCATCCTCATCCTCCTCTAGTTCTCCAAATTCATCCCCCTGGATGGCCTCTCCAGTAAACCAGGACACAGCATGGGGAATAATCTTGTCTCTTATTGTTGACCTAAACATGCATGACAATATAACAAGATTCAAGACAATGAAAATTTAAAAATCAAGATTTCGATAAACGAAAGGATTGCGTAGTCTTGTTCCATCAAGATTACAATAAATACAAAGATGCACGGTTTGCAACAGAAGTCAACAAATACTTTATTGGAAGATGAGTAACATGTTGGAAACCTGATACATGCAACTACAAACACTGGTAAACGATAATCAAGCTCACCCAATGTCATAGTCTTGTTCCATCTGATTCTGGAGCTCCTCAGCCTATGAACAAAAAAAGTATTAATCAAAGCACAAAAAAAAATAAACAGTGTTGCACATAGCAACGTTAATAAAGTTCAAATTGATTGGTTGTTTAATTCAACACCAGTACCGCTTCTTCATCAATGTCTTCATCATCTTCAGGAACTTGTGGTGGATTGAAGAAATTGAAGAAACTTTCACAACTTTCAGTTTTGGTAATTGGTTTAGCATTCTTTGAACCCTTCTTGGGCTTTTTCTTAAGAATCTTCTGTGTCAGGCATTTTCCTGAGTGCCATTGAATTTCAGTCCTAGAAATTAAAAAACAAAATTCAGCAAGCAAATTTATTAAAGAATACACACCACCAACCAATTTAACATGATAGTATACTGGTTAGGTAACAGTGATGTGGCATCATAATTTATAGTAGTATAATAAAAACAATTAATGAATCTTACCCAATTGCTTTCTCCAAAATTGGTTCATCCTCATCAATCATATGATATGTTTTAGTCAAGACAGTATTAGTAAAATAAGGATTGGTATCAAAGAAAAACTCAAGCTTGAATCCTTTAGGATTTTCTATCCTGCTCCACTTGATATCTTTGAGAAACTTGAGAGCACCTTCATCACGCTCTGAAATCTAGTTTTCGCAAGGGAACAATGAGAAAACTAGTAAAATGAAAATACGTTGCAAAATGTACATTATAAAAAAAGTCAACTGCTGAACCAAATGAACTAACCTCCTCGGCTAACACTTCATTGTTTTTCATTGCAGTAAGCCAAAACGCAGGCACTCCCTTCTCTGTTAAGCAAATACTTCTATCAAATATTAAGTAATTGAAACACTGTTAAAAGAAAAACTCATGTATTTGTATTATTACCTTCATCCTCCCCACTATCGGGTGTTTTTTCGTTCACTGCCGCTTCTTCGACTTCGGTAACACCATTTACTATGTCATACCGCTGCAGTCAACCATGACAAGGAAAAAAATAATATTTTTATTATTACATCAACATCCCTAGAGCTAAGAATCACGATTTCAATTATAAATTTGATTAAAAGACAATTGCACAGCTTAAGTAGCAGATTATGAAACCCATTTAAGCTACTCGTCCAGGCAAAGAATAAAACGGCAAATGCTACTTAGTTAGTTTCACCTTCGTGTACAGTGGTTGATACATTTTTTGGTATTTGGCTTCGAGTGCTGCTCTCTCCTCAAAAAATTTAGCCTCTAATTCATCGTGTTGGCCCTGCAAAATTATGACAAAATAATAATATCAATTTAAAAGGAGGAAGCTCCAAAACACCAAAATGTTATGTCGAAGCATCTCATCAAACAATACAAAACCTTATATGCAAGGGAATAACAACACTTCACACCTACCCCAACCAAGGACATTCCAAACAACAACTACAATTAACACTTAAAAAATCACGAACAAGAAATTTAAACAACCCAGGTGACGGGCTAACTATTATACCTGGATCTCTCTAAGAACCTCAACACGCTTCCTGACAATAGGTGACAACGACTCAAGAATATCGGAGTGTTGCCCGGCCAAACTCTGTATCTTGCTCTGCGCAAAATTAAACATTGAAAATCTCAGAAACAATAAAAATAGCCAGATTTAACATGTAAATCCCGATAAATTCAAATCTTAATCTCAGCTTCATATATAAATAACAACATTAGTAGAAGTAATAGTAGCAGCAGTGGTAAGAAAAAGATGATACTAACCTTAAGAGCATTGACTAGGTCCGCTCTATTTTCCTCGTTGAGTACTTCGGGGAGAAATTAAGAACAATAGAACATCAAACGTGTGAAGCACGAAAAAATAAAATAAAAAAAATAAAAAAAGAGAAGAGAGAAATGGAAGGAGTACCGGAGGAGAGATCGGCGACGTTGAAGGTGTCCTTGTCGTTACTCATTGCAGAGGTGAAAGAAAAGCTTAGTTGAATGAGATGAAGCTAAAACCCTAAAGAAGAAAAAGATGAAGAAGAACAGAGAGGGTTTGGTTGTTGCTAAACGTGGCCACTCTCCAATCCTCTTTTCCTCTTCCTTCTTTTCTGAACTTGAATACACTCTCTATTTATTGCCTAGGGCTTCCTTTTTTATTCTTTTTTCGCTTTCACCAAATATGGGGGCCCAACCACCTCACTCTGCTTCCAAAAGTCCTTTATTTTAGGCCCAGCTTACAAAATCAAATCAATATACGCATTTTTTTATTTTTTTTCTGGACCCAAAAAAGATGTATACAATATCTCTTTTTTAATTCTGTTATTTATACAATAAAATTATGGATGACCATTCTTGCTGTCTGAATAATTTTATATATACATGTTTGATAAACAGTTGGGCTGTTTAGGCAACTATTGTTATTCCTAATAAGAGAAAGGAGGAAATAAAAAAATAGAATTAATACTTAAATTTTTCACAATTTAAATGATTTTTTGTAAAAATAAATGTATCTATATAATTTAACTGGTCTTAATTAATAAATTAATAAATAATAGACATTTGTGCCTCAGTATCATATTACTATTTTAAGATATAAAATGAAACTATAATCTATAGCAGGGTTAGTTTCCTTATCACAATAAACAGAAATTTCTAAGATTGCACAATAATGCACAAGAACGGCAGTTAAGAGAAAAACAAGTAAGATTGTGCGTGAGAAGAAGCTAAACAACAAAAACAAAATAAAAGTGAACCTTAAAGAGAAGCTTTGTGGTAAGAAACAGAGAATAGATGTTTTTCATTCCCAGCTTGGGATGTATAAGCTGAAAAGTGGATGGAGGTAATGATTTTATGAAGATATCAGCATTCTGCATGGAAGATGAGATTTGAAGCAACTTTAGGAGTCCAACAGTAATCTTTTTTCGAACAATATGGCAATCGATCTCGATGTGTTTGGTACGTTCTTGGAAAACCTGATTGGATGCAATCTGGATGGCAAATTGATTATCACAATACATGGTTGGCGGTTGTGTGTAGGAGACACCAAGATCTTGTAGCAGATAGGTGAGCCATTGGAGTCCATAGGTTGTGGCAGCCATGGCCATGTACTTAGCCTCAGAGGAACTCTTGGAAATGGTTTGTTGTTTCTTTGATTTTCAGGAGATAAGAGATTTCCCTATATATATGGGGAAACCAGTAACAATTTTTTTTTGTCTCACGGCAGGTGGCCTAATCAGAGTCATTGTACGCTTTTCACTAGATAGAGTTTTGGTGAGGAAAAAAGATACCGTAAACAAGAGCATTCTTGAGATATCGTAGGATTATTAGGATTCAAAAGGCTACTTATTGATGAGTAGAGGTAGGGACAGAAACAAACTGACTCAGCTTGTTGACACTTAAGGCAATATTGGGTCTTGTATTGGTAAGATAGATGAGCCTCCCAATTAGGCACCGGTTGGAGGAGGAGTCTTCTTCATTCAACAACAATTCTTGTTCACTGGAGAGGCGTAAAGAGTGAACCATTGTGTAGAAACAGGAGCACAATCCAACATTCATGTTTCATGTAGGAGGTTAAGAGTGTATTTCCTTTGGGAGAGGTGGATGTCATTATTGTTGCGAGCAACTTCAAGACCAAGAAAAACACATGAGGTCACCCAGACTTTTGATCCAAGAAGTCAAGTCCTTCCAGCTGTGTGTAGCCCTTGGCAACCAGGCGTGTTTTGTAGCGATCAATGGTGCCATCGCGGTTGTGTTTGATTTTGTAGACCCAATGGCAACCAATGGGTTTCTTACCCCGTGGAAGGGGAACATGTTGCCATGTATTTTTTGTGGAGAGAGCTTCAAGTTCGGCTTCCATAGCTTCTTTCCAGCATGGATGTTGTGAAGCTTCTTCATAACTTTTAGGCCTAGTGTGTGATGTAAAGGAGGAAAGAGCATGTTTAAAATTAGAAGACAGAGCATTATAAGACAAAAAAATAAAGAGAAGATATCTTGTACTTACAGTCTGTATAGATGGTAGATCAATGTGAAATTCATAAAGATAGGTAGGGTTCATCTTGGACAAGTTGAATTGGGGATGAGTTGATCCTTAGGTGCCATAGATACCGGTTCAGTCGTGACAAATACCGGTTCAACAGTGACAGATATCGGTTCAGCAGTGTAATTATCATAGGGAAAGTGGAAGCATAAGAAGAAGGGATGGGTAAAGATAAATTGTTAGGGTTCTTGTTAACTTCATCTTTCAATTTGTAAGGAAAGTGAGTTTCATAAAATATAGTGTGTCTTGAGACCTCTATTTTATGATTTTTAAGATCGAGAAAAATGTAACATTTAGTATTAGGTTGAAAACCAAGAAAAATACCAGAAATAGAACGTTCATCAAGTTTGTGTTACGTGAGAAGTGATACTGCTAGAGAAACAAAGACAGTCAAAAACACGTAAAATAGACAAATGATATAAAGTGTCATGCAGTTTTTCATACGGAGATCTGTTATTTAAAAAGGGAGTGAAAATACAATTAATTAGAAGAACAACATGTAAAGCATCAAAATACTTAAAATTAGGAGATAACATAATTATTAGTATTTTTAATGTACTTATTACTATTATTTATTTAAAACCATCCAACATAATTTTTTTATTACATGATCAATAAATTTTTAATTTTGTTAAAAAAGTATAGGTGTGAAATTCTTCTTTTTATTGGAAGCAAAACTAGTCAAGAATTTTCACGATTAACTATATAAATTTTTCATTTTATTTTGTCGGTTTCTTTTATCGCTTTCATGTCTTTTTCTTACAGGTACAGGAAAAGTTTAAATTGTCCATAGTTAATAACAGAAAATTTATTTTTTAATTTTGTAAATTAGAACTAAAAAATGTATTCCGTATACTTTTATGAATTATACGATTTAAAATAAATTTCAAAATCTAACAATATATTATAGATTATATAAAAGGTTTAAATTATAGAACTACTGGCATTTCAAATCACATAATTTTAAAATAAAAATATATTATAGAATACATAATTCAAATATATTTTACATAATGCAATTTTTTTCTAAATTAGATAATTAATAACATATTTCCAATTCTCTGAAGAGGTGCAGGAATAAGCATGAGATGCAAAAAGTAATTGGCTCATCTCAACTTTTTAAAGTCCATTCACATACATCTAGGAAAATTAGAAGGAGTGGTACTTCCTCCATCCCAACAAATATCTTTCCGCACCCCATTATTTATGGAAAAGAAAACATTAGTATTAGTGTTAGTGTTAGTATCAGTGTCGTGTTCATGATGTCCCATTACACTTTCATTGGAATTCTTCTCTTTCTTTGAACCTCCGAAAGTTGCTTCTATGGCGAGGCTGCTTCGTAACATTTCCTTTCTCACACGCTCGCTATTCGTCCCTAAGGTTCGTTTCTACGCGTTTTTTTTCCTCTTTTGAATGCTGTCACATGGTTTTGTTTATGCACTTTGATCAGTTGTTTTTCATAATTTTTGTCACCAAAGGCATATTACGGTGCTCTCTTCTGTTTTATGCATTATTATCATTTTATGATTCTGATGACCTTGTCTGTCACGTTTTAATTTCTTTAGTTAATTATGTACTTTTAAAGTAATACGTGCATTCATGGGGACCGAAGTCAGAGGAATATTTGCCCTCTAACAAAAGGTAAGGAAAAGGAAAAAGCATTGGCCGTTTTGTCAGTCATGGTCATGAATATGCATTTAACCAATCGTTTCCCTCACTTTTTGCATCTTCTTCGTACGTTTCTGATTGATGCTGATTTTCCTGCATAATCAGTTCTTGCTTTCATTTGCAGGGCTTTGAGCTGGGATTATTTAGCACTTCTCATATTTTGAGCTTTTCATCTAAAGGTTTGCCGAAGCTCTCTTGCTTTCTTCCCTTCCCTTTATCTGAATCCAGAAGTTAATCAGTTGCAGGAGTTTATTTATACTGAAAATAGATTATCACATTCTTTTTCAAATTTTAGTATTAACTGTCATTGGTGTAAAATTCATGGAATACCACATTCAAAGATCGATAAAGAAACAAAAGATATACAGTGAAAAGAATACAGTTTCAAAACATTAAGAATAAAGTTGTGATAATGTGAAGAAACTTTGTTATACGAAATCATGGAAGAAATAGGATATTTGGTACCTAGAGGATTAATCATGGTAGCTGAAGCGAAAGTAGTTTGATTATCATTGTATTTAAGAGGTCTAGTTCGGATTCTGTTAGATTTTCTGAGGGAATGTTTAGAAGAAATAGGTTTTGTTTGAGGAGAGGAAGGGATAAGGGGAGGAGAGTCCGTAAGTGAAGAGAAAGCCCGTGGGTTGTGAGTAGTGATGAAAGGGTAAGCAAGGGTGGTAGGATCATTAACGTTGATAGTGGAAAAGGGAAAACAATTTTCATAAAAAATAACATTTCGAGAGACTTCAATGGTTTGTGTGTGAAGATTGTACACAATATAACTTTTATTGTGAGACCTGAATCCTAGAAACACGCATGGTAAAGTTCTATGATCCAACTTCCTCCTGCGAGTACTAAGAGTGCTAGTTTAAAAAAGGTACCCAAACACTTAAAGTAAAGTAACATCGTATTCGTATAATTAAGAATAGAGCTTTTGATATGGGGACATATTTTTTAGAAAAGGTGTGGGAATAAGGTTTATTAAGTTAGTTGCATGAAGTAAAGCACACAACCAAAAAGGTTGGGAATGTTAGACTGAAATAAGGGAGCTCAAGTTACATTGAGTAAATGTTTATGTTTCCTTTAACAATGCTGTTCTGTTGAGGGGTTTCAACACAAGTGGTTTGACGTATAGTATCAGTAGATTGAAAAAAAATAACTCATGATAAATTCCACACTATTATCTGATCGAATTGTTTTGACTTTTGTATCAATTTGTCTTTCAACAGAATTAACAAATCCTTGTAAAAGAGATTGTGTTCCAGCTTTAGAAGACATTGGGAAAACCCAAACAAATCTAGTATGATCATCAACAATAGTAAGAAAATATTTATGATCATGTAATATATGGAATTAATTAATTTGGAAATAAAGATCAAATTGAATTTGAAATTTGGTAGATATAACACATAAGTCAGAACAAGAAACTCTGAAACGTATGCTAGAATATTTAGCAATCCATTGTTCTCTATTGGGTAGGGAGGCTAACAGTGATGGGTGAAATTTGTCTATATTCACCATATAAGTCAAGAAAATATGCAATATGGTCAGTAGCCCCCAAGTCAAGAAGCCAAGTATTGGGATTAGAATCACTGTTTATGGTGCAAACAACAGGTAAAATATTCCTAGAACATAATTGGTTTTAGGAAGAATACCCAGTTGATTAATATGAGCACTTTGTGCTGAGGAAGAAGGTCCTGTAGATGTCTGTTGCAGTAAATTCATTAGAGTTTGATATTGTTGTGAAGTTAATTTCAATTATGAATTCTGTGATTCCTGAGATGTGGCTGTTGAATTTTGTAGTTGTGTTCTTAATGTTAGCACCAGGTGCCTTGTACAAACGATGCCCTAGTGGATATCCATGTTTCTGGAAGCATTATACCTCAGTGTGGTTTGCGATTCCGCAATAATTGCATACCTTCCTGCATCTGTTAGCATGTGATGAACCTCTACCATTACCATGAGAAGTTTGACCCCCTTTTCCCAAATTCGATGATAAATTGTTTGGATAACCATTCTTTTTCCACCAATCTTCAACAATATGTCCATTCTTTCCACAATAACTACAAAGATTTCTTGAATAAGAAGCATTAACAACATTAACCAAGCTTAGATAATTTGTATTAGTAGTTCCATTGAATTGTCTTTCTTTTTAAGTAGCGTATGAAAAAACTTTGCTAATTGAGGAAAGAGGGTCCATCATTAGTATAGCAGACCTTACATTATTATACTGATAATTCAATCTTCTCAAGAATTGCGTAACTTGGTCTTGTACCTTCCTTTGTTTAACAGTTGCAAGAGCATTACATGAACATTTTTTAACACAACTACATATTGGATCTGGTCTATATGATTCTAATTCATCCCATATCACCCTTAATTTTGTATGATATTCTGTAGACATCACCATATTTGACAGAAATAACTTCTTGCTGTAATTTTGAGATTCTCAACAGACCTCTTTGTGAATATCTTGATTTCAGGCCTTTCCAAATATCAACAACTTTATCCAACCTCATTATACTTTCTCTGATTGAAGGTGATACTGAGTGTATCAACCACAAGACCACCATATTATTGGAACATTTCCATGCTGCATGAAGAGCATGATTAGGTGTTGGTTGCAGCAAAGAATCATCAACAAATTCCAACTTATTCTTTGCGTTGAATGCATTGGTCATTGATCTAGACCACGATTTGTAATTTGTGGGATCAAGAAGAGGAGAAACAAGATAGATCGATGGATTCTCATTTGGATGTACATAATATGGACTGTGGGGATTGAGCGATTCATCTAGGGTTGAAGAATTGTCAAAGCCATGGAAGAATGGAAACAATGGTAGTATTAGGGGAAGACAATAAGAGTGCAATAGAAATCTTCAATTCAAGAGCTTTGATATAATGTAAAATTCATGGCATGCCATATTCAAAGACCAAGAAAGAAACAAAAGATGCATAGATGAAAAAAAATACTGTTTCAAATATCATTATTCATTCTCATGATGTAGCATTGGTTATAGGTTATATATAGGAATCAGTTACAACATACTAATTGATTTATAATAAAATTTATTTTAAGTAACAATAGAGATAAGACTAATATTACTGGAGATAAGACTAATACTAACTGATTTATAGATAAGACTATATAGTCAGATTTATTTCAACTAACAATAGAGATAAGGCTAATAATTGCATGTAATTGTTGAAACTTAGTCTTTATTGTTGGGGTAATCTCCTTATAAGGCTTATAGGGTAAATAAATTATAATAATCATGGTATGGGTTGGGCTTGGTAAGTCCAGTTAAGCTCATTGTGCTTTTGGTGAATCCTCACAATGATGCTTGACAAGGTTTATGTTCTTTATAGTTTATACATCTAAGTTTTTGTATTCATGTGCTGAATCAAACCAAAACAGAAGTTTATACTTGTTCGTTGCGTGTTTTTATTTATTTATTCGTGTAATAGTAAGCATGGATCATTTAGGAGTCTCTACTTTTTCTTGGAGCAGTATTTATTTCATTTAGCCTTTATGTTAGGCGTCCTACTACTGTGACTAAGGTACAACATGAAAATGCACTATATGATGGTTGAGTAACTTGGGTTTGAGGAAGGTTGCATGAAAAGTACCAGGACAGGATGAGAAGGTTAGCAAGAAGGGGATTGATTGGATGGTAAAACAGAAAAAGGGAGGATTAAAAAGAGGGAAGAGGGGTGGAGGAAAGAAGCAAGTTTGAAAAGAGTGGGAGTGAACTAGGACTCCTGAATGGTGGCAGTATCTCTGTTTTCTTATTTGGAGAGTTCATATCATACCAGAGTCTGTGCATGTCTATCTCGTCCATTAATGTCATACTGATATAAGTTGCAATTTATAGAAAATAATGTAGTGTTTCAGATCATTCTCCTCTAGTTTCCTATTATCTCTAATGTTTGAAGTTTGAACAGATTTGAAGTTGACGACATTTTCCATTTCTATATACCTAAAGGTAGAAGGCGCTCCAAATCTGATGGAAGTGACTCTGGTGAAGAAAACATGTCCAAGAAAGAGCTGGCTCTTCAACAAGCTCTTGATCAAATCACTTCTGCATTTGGAAAGGGATCCATCATGTGGCTTGGTCGTTCTGTCTCACCAAAAAATGTGCCTGTTGTGTCTACAGGTTCTTTTGGTCTTGATATAGCACTAGGAATTGGTGGTCTTCCGAAGGTATGCTTTGATCCTTGCATGAAGAGGTTTCTTGCTTATTTGTTTTATGTGAATAGACTGAACCGTTTTTAATACACTAACTGCTGGATACTGATGACAGTTTTCCGTTTTCCCCCAATTTGTGTCCATAGGGACGTGTTGTGGAAATATATGGTCCAGAGGCTTCTGGAAAAACAACTCTGGCTTTACATGTGATTGCAGAAGCACAGAAGCAAGGAGGTTATCTTCATATAATACTTCAGCACTTATAATTGAAATGTCTATGTCTTTTGGTTGTAATGGATTTAGACTTCTAACTGTTACCATGACTTAATCATAATTATGGTTGCTACAGACTCAGATGATTTAATCTCCGGGCCCCTGCTCTTTATGTTTGATAGTGATAATTGTGCTGTTTTTTTCCTTGTGATTTCTTAAAGAATGTCTAACTTTGTTTCTTAGAATACCCTTTGACTATTACTTTTTGGAAACGGAAATTGGATGTCTGATTCTATACATGGTTTCTTGTTGTCTAAAATCCCCGCTTCAATATCAATACTCTGCCTACAAATTTTAGGTGCTACACTGCTAGTGCTAGCAGTTTCCCAGCTGCAAATCTAATTTGGTTTCTCACTGTCTAAATTTGGTGCTAGTAGTTTTCCCGGTTTCAGATGTGTTCTTCCATTCTATTAGTTTAATTGTAACTATAATTTCAATAAATTAATAATGAATTTGAGGAGGCCTACCCACACAATTTTATGATTTACTTGTTTAGAATTTTGTAGCAGGTTTATCCGGAAATTGATATGGTTGTTTGATACAGGTTATTGTGTCTTTGTCGATGCTGAGCATGCCCTTGATAAGACACTTGCAGAGTCTATTGGTGTGAATACAGCGAATTTGCTTTTCTCCCAACCCGATTGTGGTGAACAGGCACTTAGTCTTGTGGATACCTTAATCCGTAGTGGTTCAGTTGATGTAATTGTTGTCGACAGTGTAAGTTTGAAGCAAATTTTCTTTTGTTTCTGTCAATACTTTCCCTGTTTCCATTGTAACTTGTTTAGGATTATATGGTAAGTGTTGATTCTACTATTATATTCATCTGTTATTAGATTCACTAAACCAGTGTATCAAGTGGCATACTTTCACCGCCATCTAATAACTTATTGTAGGAAAGTGATTTTATCCAATCACCCTTGAATTAAATCTAGTCATTGTAAACTACTCATCCTATAAAACTTATTTATTGGTGTAAGTATTCTATTTTCTGTGTAGGTAGATCCCTGTACATAAGTCTTGCTTTTGGTGATGCTTGTCACCTAGAGATATCTCCGGCTTCTTGTATTATGTAGAAACCAGTGTGATTGGTTATAATATAAGTTCAGGGGAGGGTGAGATATTTGATGTGGAAACTGGAATGGAAGCATTTTTTAGCATTGTGATAGGAACTTGGGTATTGTGGGGTGCCTGAGTCCTACTTCGAGTAGTATGGGATGTTCGGTGGAGTATATAAGTGTTTGATTCTCCTCTCTTAGTAGTTAGCTTCTGAGGGTGGGTTCTCCAAGTTCTTGGGTACTTATAAATTGATATTAGAGCTGGTTGTCAATGTCTCAGAAAGGTCCACCTGTGAATGATTCTAACCAACCGAGGGAGTTGAGTGAAGTGGATTATTTAAGTGTTTTGTTTTCCCCCTTAATAGCTAGCTTTTGAGAGTAAGTTTCACACGTGCTTGGGTATTTATCACATTGACTCAGCCAAATTTTAGAAGCTCTTAAATAAAATTGTTATTTTTAATATTTTGGATTTTGTCCTCTTAAACCCTCATTTGTAGACTAGTCGAGTTTGATTTTCCAATGGAAAGAATGAGCAAAATTTTAGTGTTCCTCTTTGAACTTTCTCTGTATTTCTCCCTCTTGTATAGTTTTTTCTTCCATATGGTTCATACCATGTCATTGAAATCTTGTTTTATTTGTTAAATGCACGTCCAGTGTCAACTAACTTTTTGCAGTCTTTATATGATAGGTGGCTGCACTTGTTCCTAAAAGTGAGCTTGATGGTGAAATGGGTGATGCTCACATGGCAATGCAGGCTAGGTTAATGAGTCAGGCACTTCGAAAATTGAGCCATGCCTTGACACTTTCTCAAAGTATATTAATTTTTATAAATCAGGTATCAGCTAAATTGTTATCAGCTATGTTGTCAATTTGTTTTTGATAGGCAACCCAGAGCTTTCATTACTAAAGGTACAATGATACCATAAAACATGTACAACCTTGACCAGGATTGTAAAACTCCTCATAACAAAACCTCTTACCAGTTGGTTACTAAGTATGTATGCCCCCTGACTCTTAAAATACTTTATAACTTCAATAAATCCCTAAAATTAGTATTGCACCCCAAATTGCTACGTAAAACTTAGTTACTTGTGTATCTAATCTAACACCTATTTTGCTGAACCAACAACCAAAACAGCAGCTATGTTGTCAATTTTACTTTGGTCAGATTATGAATATGTTTCAGTTTGAACCTGAGCAAGTTAGTGTCTACGTGAAACTTCTGTTTGGGTTAGCCTGTCCAGTCCTAATTTGATGCTTGGTCTATGATTTATTTTCTTGACTTATGCTGTCATAATTCATATATTCTATTGTTGTTGACTTTATTAAACTTTTCAACCTCTCTGACTTTCTCCTACTTCTGTTCAGAGTCAATTCACTGTCTTTTTTATGCATGTAAAAGCTGCATGCGTGCAAAATTTAGTGTATAAATTCACCTGAATCTTAAATACCAAAAGCTATTAATTGCTGGAACTTCATCAGTCTATTTTTTTCAGATTACAAAGAAAATAATAACAAATGTAGATGTGCTAGCAGCATGCCCCTATTATTAATTGAAATTTGTTAGAAACCACAAATCGTTTGGGTCTCCCTCCATCCTTAATTTGATGAATTCACTCATTATTTAGTTGTTTTCAATGAATTTTGACAATAGGAGAGTATGGTAGAGTGTATGTTACTAGCACTGTTATAAATTATATCAAGGAACAACACAGTTGGGGTTCATTGCTGGGGTAAATATCAGAGCCATAGCTTCTGTGAGTAAATATGGAGTTTTATTTTCGAGTAGAGGAGCTCTCAAAAAGATTATCTAGCTATGTGTCCAGACAGATTGCATGAAGTATGTTGATGTTCTTTGGCTTTCCAAATTATTTGAATTTATTGAAATACTAATTATGTACTGGCCATGGATCGGTCAGACATATACCAATAGACCTATTTTAAACTTATGGGGTGAGTGTTGCTTGCTATTCGATGTGTTTTTTTATATGGTTTTTTTATCCAAAGGAATGTTAAATGACTTGGATGGTGTTATCTTTTACTGTTTGTATATTCTGTAGGAATATTATCTTCTCTGTGTGTAATGTATCCATTTTCTTTTGGGTGGAAGTGGAAGTACTTTGTTCAACAAATTACCTTGGGGATGTGTCTGTCTTTTAGTAACAGGAATTCTGTTGTATGTTCCCCCAGGTGAGGTCAAAGATTTCAACTTTTGGGGGATTTAGTGGGCCTACAGAAGTTACTTGTGGTGGTAATGCATTGAAATTCTATGCTTCTGTGCGTCTAAATATCAAGAGAACAGGTTTTGTCAAGAAGGGTGAAGAGGTAATCATATACTGATTTTTTTTCTGCCGTACTTCCTGCTATAGTATCCTGTTCAAGTGTTTGTTTCAAAAACTAAAATCTGGTTTAGTTTGATGGAATCAACAATATTCTGTTCTGAAGTAGGCTTTCTCTTTAAATCTATGTTCCAAGTTACTTTCATTTCTTGATATACTTTGGACGTGAGTGGTGTAGGTGTAAAGCTTTTGAGTTCAATGAACTTATTGCAATATTGATAAATAGCAGTTCTGTCCATGCCCTATAAAACAGGAGATGTAAATTAATTGAAGTTGCTTGCTTATTTATGGTTAATAGTGAATGTTTCCACATCCTGCAGCAAAGTAGATGTTGGTGTTTGGTATGAAGTTAAATTTAAAAAGAAAAACAGAAATGCTCTAACACACTCTTATTAATTGAAATTGATTGAAAATTACATAATTTTATGAGACCCACTTCATAGCTAATGAATTCCACTCATGATTTCGTAATTTCCAATAAATTTTAACCAATAGTGAAGAGAGTGTGTTAAAAGGAACGTGTTAGAGTGTATTATAAAGAATGTACTAGGGAGTGTGTTGCCAGCACTCCTCAAGAGAAAATATATTAGCATTATTAGGTCGAGACCAAGGTTGTAAATTTTGGGGTGAAGTCATTTGTCATCATCAATTCAGTTCTTTTGGCAAAACTGGTTGTGACACATACTGTTTTTTTGTTTTGTTTTGAGTAAGCATGCTATTTGTTGACGACATTACCATTTTTGGTATTTTAATCATCCATGCAGTACCTACATTTATAGTGTGTTTGGATGGAGAATTTTAAGAGGGTAGTTTATTTGTATGAAGAATTTGAAATACTTTACAACAAATTATGTTGTTTCGATAACGGATTTAAAAGAAATTGAAATTTAAGGATTTTATGAGTAATTAGATCTCTTAAAAATGAAGAATTTCAAATTTCACTTAGAAAGGACGAATTAGATCTCTTCATAATTTTTTTAATTTCGATTTTGGTTTGGGAGTCATCGACGTCCCTTTTTATTGGTATTAATATATAATTTTATTTAAATTATTAGAATTATTTTTGTTTTTGTAAACCACAACTATTAATTTTATTTGTGCAGATTTTAGGAAGCCAGGTTCTTGTCAAGGTTGTGAAGAACAAGCTTGCCCCTCCGTTTAAAACTGCTGAGTTTGAGCTTGAATTTGGCAAGGGGATATGTAAAGAAACAGAGATTATAGATTTAAGTGTACAACACAAACTAATCTTAAAGGCTGGTGCAATGTATTACTATAACGAACAGAATTTCCGCGGTAAGGATGCCCTAAAGAGTTTCCTAGCTGAGAAATATAGTGCATTAGAAGAACTTGAAACGAAGCTCAGAGAAAAGGTTCTTAATGTTGAGACAGAACAGACAGAAGAATCAGATGTTACCATTGCATCAGTTAGTTCTACTCTGGAAGAAACAGCTGTTGTAGAAGCATGATTTTGTGAATGAATGTAACAAGAAACATCAGATAGTTCAATCTTTACCCTGTCATTTATGCATGTAGCTTGGTGAATTGGTCCTAAAATGGTCACTCTCAGATGAAGAAGGTCCTGAGAAGCTATGCATGACCCAAATGCTTATACTTCTAGTTTGGAATCTCATTCTTGTTAGTGGTCAAAGTTTGAAGTTCAATTTGAATTTCAGTGTACATACCTGTAAATTGAAGTTTAATGTCATTTTATATAGCACATGTAAATTGAGAATGTAACGGAATAACTGCTTATGAAGCAAAGTCATTAATTACTAAAGAGTTTACCGGCCACCAACAAATTATGAATACATATCTTTCTCATGATATCCATCGTTTTTCTTCCATTTTAAACCCCGTCTTTTACTTATATTTTAAAATTAAAATATAAAAATAAATTGTTTAAATATTGTTATTGTTAGGGAAATAGGACCTAGAAAACTATTGAATGACTTTGTTTTCCTCCTTCCTACCGGTTAGTCGACTCATGCTTCAACTTACTCTTTTTGTCTTCTTACAGCTCCTTTAGGTTTCGGTTGCTCAGTCTTCTAGAGAATGTTGAAAGGGGATACTTGCAGCAAAGAGTGTTCGACATTCGGATCTCGGAGTACAGTAATTAATGACATACATTCTTTTTGAAATATGCGTTATTTATATTATTTTAATAGATTTACCTTATTGGGTCAGATTAGTGAAATGGGTCATGCTTAGAAGTATATTACCTAATTCTGGTTTACCTTTACTGACCTTGATTGAGCGTTAATGGACCGAGGGTGTCGGTCATCCTGCATGGGCGTGTATCATTCGGTCGGCTCGTTGTGGAAATCGAGCCGTGACATTGACCGTTCGGTATACCAGTACAAATACTAAAATTGTGCTATATTTTAACAATATAACAAATTATTTATTACTTTTATGTAATTATAATTATTAATTTTATTTTCTTAAAAAATGTAGAAACACCCACGAGATCTTTCTTCCATTTATAACTGTGTTGTTGAAACAAAAAATGTACTATAACCCTGTATAACAGTTTTAAATTATGTAATTAAATTATGTGAAAAATTATTAAAATGTTGTATTATAATGATTATTGTTGAAATGTTTTTTTTTTGCTATTCTAGGAATTGTCAGTGACAGCATGAATTCAACAGCTTGAAATTTGTACAAGGATTCTCTAGTTCCTTTTTCTTAAAAAAAATGGGTATAAGAATTTTCTAATTATCTTTTGATGGACCCCCTTGTACAGCAGCTATCCACCTTTGAAAAGTATAATTTTCTCGAAAATAACATTAATTTTTTTATTGCTTGTTTGCTGTTTTGCATATTTTCATACTACTCAAAGTATTTTTCAATTTTTATTTACGTATTTCCCAATAAACTTTGGTATAAAAAATATTTCATTAACGCCTTTTGGTAGACTTAGTTTTTTAATTTATATTTTTTTTTACCTTTTCCATCCTTAGTTAATAAATTATAAAATGCTCTCTTATTATTAAAATGTGTTACTATTAAATAAGGTATGTATATAAGAAACCCAGAAGAAAAAAAAAGTCTTTATAGTTTCCCAGTCTTGGAATCATACTTTAAAAAGTTCCTCCTGTTAAATCTATTTTTTGAGAGTTGACTAATATAATGAAGTAAATGGGACCACAAGGAATAACAATTCTCTTTTTAATTGTTTATTTATTTATAACAATACTACTCCGTTGACTATCTTTCATGATGCTAACACGTGCAATGAAAAACTTCGTTTCTTGTTTTAATGACATTGGCTACTTTTGTCAAGAAATGGAAGTCATAAACTTTATAATTAAGTTATACACCTTCTTGTGTAAAAAAGAAGTTATAAACTTTCTAATTATTTTTGCTCGAATACATGCTATAAATGCTTTTGAGATTTTTTTTCATAGAAATTATATTTTCAATATTTTTTTAAGAAAACCTTTTTAACTTGTATTTGAACTTATTTTTAAGGAGAGTGACATGCTATAAAATAAACTAAGTTGTATTTTTATATTTTTATTCATAAAAATTTTGGGTGGATAAAATTTTAGAAGAATCTGTAAAGAGAATATTCTTATTATAAAACAAAAAGTAAAAGTGCAATGTGATTGATGACTTGAAGAAGCATTTGTGACAATTTGCGAAAAGTAAAAAGCCAAATATTTGGCATGTGATTAAATAACATCCCCTTTCCTTTTGAATGTTTTTTCCATCCCAAATTTATGTTTAGATACTCCTGAAATATTCTTTTAATTCATTTTAATTTTTCTGATAAAAAAAAGTGTTTGAAACAATGATGATTGTTTTTTCACCATCTTTAAAAGTTTGATTTTTTTATTTCGCTTTCTTTTGTATATTGCATTTCACTTTTTCTCTTTGCATTTTTTTTCAATTTGTAATTTAGTTACTCGTCATTATTGACCCAACGTATATCTAGCCTTTGACTCTGAACTCAACGTCCCCTCGTGTTTCTTAATAAGCTATGGTCACTCCTTTGTTTTTTTTTAAAAAATACTCGTCATCCTCGTTGTAACAGTGATAGCAAAAGAATTTGGATGTAGGAAACAAAATAAGATATATTTAGCAACTCAACAAACCAATTCAAAAGACTATAATGGTAGCCAACCATAACTTTAAAGAAATATGAAAGATGGAATTTTTTCTAAGGGTGTGTTTTGATTGGGGAGGGGATGTGTGGAGATTTGAGGGAGTGAATGTGTGGAGATTTGAGGGAATGGATGTGTGAAGATGTTAGAGGAAAGTGTGAAGAAAGTGAGAGTGTTTGGATTGAAGTATGTTAGAATGAATGTGTGAGGAAAGTTTATGAGAGTTTGTGAGTAATGTGATGGTTGTGAGGGAATTTTTTTTTTTAAATTGTTAAATGTTACTTTACAAAATTATCCTTGCCTATTAAATTCTTTTAATAATGAAATGAGTTATTTTTGTTTAAAAATAAACAACTTTCACATATTTTTGTAGATTTAAATTAAAATTAGAAAATAAATATAATAT
>Ga0123341_1000800_pt1 | contig 21503 bp, 17 predicted proteins | sample Turbeapinknodule_FD_89959 | JGI IMG/M metagenome (GOLD analysis project Ga0123341, IMG submission 89959) | Root nodule microbial communities of legume samples collected from Mexico - Turtle bean Mexico pink nodule | ecosystem: Host-associated > Plants > Roots > Nodule | place: Mexico: Nepantla...
TTTAAATAAAGTCAACCAAAAAATAATACTGATCAATATAACAGAAAAACATAACTCTAGTGATGATGACCAAAAAAAATGTACCGACTAGTCTCGACATGAATTCTTCATAAATAAAATTTGAAATTGTCTCATTTTATACAATTAATTTACTATCAATTATTTAAATTTTATTTTCTTTTAAATTTTAGTCCAAACACCATATTTTATTATAAAAAAAATTACATTCTTTATAAAAATAAATTAATCTATACAAATTTTTCACCCAAACACGTGTAATGCACTAATACATGACACAACTAGGACAATTTATTATCTAAATAATCGTTATTTATATTTTACATAAAATTAAAAGTTACCAAATATCCTTTAACTTAAGAAAAAAAAATATTCTAACTTTCTTTTGCACTTGAATTTTTCCCTATTTCCTTTCGTGAAGATACAATATAATAATAAAATTTGAATTTCCTGTTTTCTTAAACGATATAAAAATATAATTATTTCAACCTTTTATTTTGTCAAAGTTAAACATTAAACTCTTCCAATGTTATAACAGACTATTCTGTTAACATGGGGACTACGCCATTAATACTAAACAAATTTGTTTTTTTTTTATTAGAGAAAAGAACAAAAACTTAGTGGTTTACAAAATGCACATTATGAACCTTTCCACTTCCTCAAATATTTTTTCTTTGATTTTAATTAAGAGCGGGGTTTAATACTTAATCGAGATGAAAGTTAGAGATAGCTACCTATTTGTAAAAGGCAGAGTTTAGGGTGGTTACAACTAAGTAAGACTGAGAACAAGAAAGACAGAAGACCAGAAAAAGCTCTGGAAATGTTATATACACAATTGTCACTGTGTCATTTGACATCAAATTATATAGAATTCAGAAGGGATGTCAACACGGTGAAACACTCGTGAATGTGTTCATCATAGATTGACACTTTTGCTATCTCTACCTTACTGTTCTACAAGATCCTGGGATGAACTGTGTATCTACAAATGTTTTAGTGAAAGTGGCAGAAGGAATGAACATGTACATGCCTAACAGATGCCACCTCCATATCTTTCTATTTTTCCTCCTTGTTTCCCCTGGGACACCGAGGATATTAAAATTTAAGCACGATATAAAAAAACAAGTTTTACTAGAAGAAATCATCAAATGAACCCTCCTTTCCACTTTCAGATCCTGAAAATGCAACCATGAAGAAAAGGACAAATGATACTGTCAGACTCATCTTATTTTCTTCTTCTCACACATTACAAAAAGACAATTCAAATATTATCCTATAAATGCATGTAATTACATTATTACAGGAAGCAATTAAATCCTACAACGCTACTACCACTACCTTATCTTTGATATTCCACTCCAAGATTAAAGGCTGCGAAGCTCTCAAAAAGAGTATTTCTATTCTTATTTAAAAAATTACATTTATAATATACATGACAGGATCTTTATATGTTGGCTTTACTCTCTACGACAACCAAATTATTTTCTAAAGCAGTAAGAAAAGTTTGATGGGAAGATTATTAGTACATTGACATTTGTGGAGAAAGTTGGACTAACCCGATCCGTCCCCTGCAGTGACATCCTGAACTACTAGCCGCGAAGAATTTGACTCCTCCTGTTGAGGTTCTGGATTTGAAACAGGAGCTGGAAATGTGAAATCGGAGTCTGTAGATGAAGTATCAGAGTTACTAGAAGCAACGTCAACCCTAGCAATAGGTCGAAAAGTTGAACTCAATCTTGATGAAGTACTCAAGATCGTCTTCAGCTCGGCAACTTGACTTGACATGGAAGATATCATCCTGATACACACTAATTCAGATCTAGCATTAATAAAATAGAATTCAGTTTTAAAAGTCATAATTCAAATTATAGTGGTGTCCATAAAAGGCAGACGGGATAAAAAATTAGAATGTCATCATGGTTAAACCCTGTTTAATGTCTCCCCCCAGATTAAATTCTTTGAAGTTTTAAACCATAATGTTCATTTAGGCCCAACAAAGTATGATTTCTGTTATATGGTATATCTTGGTCATTTTTTATTTTTTTTCCAAATAGGCTTTTGAACAAGACTGGCAATGACTCATGAAATAGTACATTAGACATTTGCTTCCAGTCCCTTCTAACAAATACTCAAAATGTACAACATAAAATCTGGAAAATTTTGGGATATTGAAGCAGATCTTTCGAAAGTAACACTTCATAAATATAGGGTGACTTTAAATCTTCCTCCCAAAGGTCAACTTCAGAGCTACCTAACATACGTAAACGAATATTCAAGTGGATAGTGATGGAGAATTATAGCAGCAGCCCTGAAGTGAAGATCAGTAATACTAACAAACAAAAAATCATTTCCATCTCATGTATCGGTTTTCCTTATGATTTCTGAAGAAGATACTTTGGGGAAAATTAATGAGGTTGGTAACTTCGGTAATTATAAGTTTTATTTAATTAAGAAATTTGTTTCATGGTTGTAAGACGCATTCAATTGAAGGGACTATGCCCAAAGGGAATGAAGCCAAACTTTTCTTCTACAGCTTTGCCTTTGCCCCCCTTCAATAAACAACTGTCTAAACTTGACATATTCAACGAACAGACTTTAGAATTATTTCTTTAGAAACTCTAAATACTATTCCCTTAATTTACCTAAAATTTATCGACCCCTGTAGTCTAAGTTTCTAGTAATTGTTTTGCAATATGGATTATAGTACTGTTTATATATCATCAGATATTTCTATAGAAGTTCAATCCAACAAGTTTGCCAGGTCAATAAAATGTAATTAGTGACTTCATAGGATTAAATAAAATATAATATTGGAAAAGCATGACTTATCAACATATGTTAAACTTGAAACAATCACGTCGTAATAATATGTATGTATACTAAGAGAGGTTATGAATGTTGACAGAACGATTTTGATGCTTTCAGCACCATCATATGGTTTTATAATTGTTTATGCAAGTTCTATATTCAGTTGAAAGATGATATATCCCTTAGAAGTACAAAGAGAACACACATGCACAGTTAATCTGGGCCTGTCTCACTCCTTCCTTTATTCTATCCATTTTCCTCTTGGTATCATGTGCTATGATTTAACCATATTGACGGATTTTGGTATTGCAAAATCAAAATTGATAGATTACATGAATCTGCAAGGGGATATATTAATACTACCTGTTCAAAGAGTCCTGAAGCTGATATACTCTTTTTTCAGTTTCTGCTAATTTTTTGCGTAACTCTTCATTAGATCCTTGAGCTTCTACGTATTTCCTTTCATATTCATCACCTCTTTGTTTTTCTGCATGCAACATGACCTGGCAATGCAATAATTAAATAAAACTTGGTAAGTTTGAATTCAATAACTACAACCATAAGCCAAAACCCATTATATACATAAATAGGACATGAATGACAAAATAGCAGCAGATCATTATAAATTATTAGCGACGACCATGTGATTTGATTGTTTAAAATGATCATTTGTTCTGAATTGTTCATCCCTGCTTCCATATGGTCTTATATCACATATTCCTTGATTATAAACTACAAACATCTACACAAATTACCCACTGTATCAGTTCGCAATCAGTACTCATTTACAGATTATTTGCATCCATTTCATCTTTAAATTTTCTTTGCTGTTAGCATCAAACAAAATATTTATCCCTCTTGTCTATCCTCTATAATAAATATAGGCTCTATGACAAAAAGAATATTATTGCTATCTTACCTCCTAACAGTTCATTTTCAAGTACTTCAGCACATGTTATCATTCTATACAGAAACTCTTACAAGAATATTTATTTTACAGAAATATAATGTTAGAAAACAAGAACATAACACACAGGTATAGAACTAAAAATGCCTTTAAATTTCAAATGGTGAAGGTTGTTGAAATTATAGGAATCTTGGTAGAAAAGGTGGGAATGGTTTGGTTTCTTCAAGTCAAGGAACTCATTAAGAAACCACCATTAGAGATGCTCTTAGTGACATTGATGATGTGATGGTCTACTCAGTATTTACCATGTGGATTTGAGTAACATGGTTACTTGAAAGCTGATCAAAGGTTTGAATATGATTTTAGTCTTCCAAATTGGAGGCACTATTTCTTTTGGTCCTCCAATTAAATATTTTCATCTTTTAGTCATTCAATTTTGTGAAATGCTATTTTTAGTCCTTGGAGTTAAACGACATTAGTGATATTTCCTTTATTTCATCATTATTGGAATTCTTAGTCAACCTATGCAAACACCTCACAACACCAACATTTTCCAGTTCACTATCGCATTCCAAAATCCTAGTGAGAGGCGCAATAATCCTAGCACCAACCAAAATTCCTTTATTAGAGTCAAACCCCTACACCAATTTGTGGCACTCCTCTACTGTGCTAATCATTGAAGAGTGAAGTGGCGTTGCCAATGACATGTGTCAAGTGGAGCTCCTCCCCTACTCTAAATGGGGTTGCTACTTTTCGGTGAATGGAGAGGGAGATTAGGTTAAAGATGAGCACCACAACTTGCCGAAGACTGAAACCAGTAGTGGTGGACGGTTGTTAGTCAATCTTTTGGTTCTTAGAGCAAACTCATTTGTACAGGATGACCAAAACATTGTTTCTAAATGACGTGATAACAAAAATTTAATAAACTTTCAAAAATCATGTCACTCAGTTAAATCTACGTGACAAATGTTGAGTAGACCACTATTTGCCACATCATGAACGTCACTAACACCATCTAACCCTAAGGAGTAAAATAGCATTCTGCAAAATCAAAGACTAAAAAGTGAAAGTTTTTAATCGAAAGACCAATAAATGCAATATATCTAATTTGGAAGACTAATAATATATTTAAGCCTTTAATAAACTTTCAAAATACTGTCACTCAGTTAAATTCATGTGACAAATTTTGAGTAGAGCAACATTTGTCACATCATCAACATAACTAATGTTGTCTAACCCCAGGGACTGAAAATAACATTTCACAAAATTGAAGGACTAAAAATGAGAACTTTTAATTGGAGGACCAAAAGAAATAGTACCCCCAATTTGGAGGAGACTAAACATATTTAATCCTAAAATAAAAATATTGATTTAACCAAATAAAAAGCATTAGCCCTTATTATAATGACAGTGAACGGGTACTCCTATTAAGGAAACAAATAAAAGACATACTGAAATGTGAAAACCACTTCTAAAAAGTCATCTAAGATACTCTAATATTCCAAAATAAATATAATGATTATATTATTCAATATCACCTAGATATAGTAACATTCCACACAAGCTAAGGTTCATTGGGCTTTAAGCGTGTTAGAATGAAAACACAAGAGAAAATTAAATAAAAATATAATGCAGTCGCAGGCTTTTGTGGCTAGAGATAGGCCCAAAGTGCTTAAGATAGAAGGAGACAAACTGCATTTAGGACTAGAGATGGGAGCAAAACTGCAAACATCTATGAGAAAGATGGGCAAAAGAATCTGGATCTAGAGGCTACATGGCCAGATGGAATACTTTTCAAAGGGAAGAAAAGTCACCGTTGCTATGATCACAAGTGGACTGCGGGACTGATTGTCAGTATGAAAGAGGTGGCCAGAATCTTGTGCATGGCCAATAGGAAGAGAAAAGAGTCATGGAGATAGTGACATCATCACAATAGAGTGCTAGATTTTAAAGACCTCAACAATAGAAAAAATGATGACACATGCCATGGAGGCTGCTATAGCTCTAATACCATCATGAAATTATATGGATTTAGCTAAGAAAGAAAATACTAGAATATTAAATATGACATGTAATGATTACAAAAGACAGAACTAAATATAATTCATATCAAAACTAAACTCCCAATCACAATTAAAAAAACAAACATATATAGAAACCACTACTCTAAAATACAATAATGATATTATTATGCATATTTTATAGATATTCCGTAGTATACGCTTACCTTTAAGTTTTTTATTTCTACAGCAAGAACCTCAATCTTTTCAGTGTCTTTGAGTGGACTAGAAGAATCCCTGATAGCTTCAATGCTTTCGTCATCTTGGAAAGGAGTTGAGGATTCTTTTTGGACAGGATTTGAGGATTCTTTTTGGACAGGATTTGAGGATTCTTTTTGGACAGGATTTGAGGATTCCTTTTGGACATGATTTGGAGATTCTTCCATAGAAGGACTATCATTTTGCACAGAAGTCTCCAAAACCTGGCATACCATAATAGCAAACTAGTTAATTTTGTTATGTCAGCACCAGGAACTTCAATATGATTATGCTAGAAGGTAGTTCATGTGCTTCTGTCTTCATTGTCATTTACAGCTTCAAAGACAATCCTAATAAATTTTCTTCCAGAAAAAGTAGTCTTCGTAAAAGCTGTAAGCAATTAGAAGGCTCCAAAATAGTTTTGAATTATATCTCTAACAATATTACATATTCCCCTCTTTATAAAGCTGACTGGTTACTAATAATTATCAAGACAAGTAATGTAAAAAATTGGAAGTATACAGAAATTTATCAATTATCAAAGTAAAAATTAGACTTAAATGCATGTTTGGTCCCTGTAGTTTGAACTATGACTCTGGTCTTCTAAATTTTCCAAGCCAATCACGTTCCTTAATTATTAAAACTAAGTAATGTTGGTCCCCAATGAATTTCTTCTATCCCAATTCCTCATTTTCAATTTCTGCTTTAAATATTTATAAAATTTAATTAATTAAATAGTGTTTTACCCAAAACTGATAAACCAAAATATCAAATTTCACTGACAATAAGAGAACCTCAAAATTTCCCTTCTTTAAACCCTAATTTCACATCTTGTTTTCAAATTTTTTAAGTTTCAACTAAATTTCTTACATCTAACCTCCCAATTATTTTAGGGATACACAGTGTAATATCTTTCAAACAATTAAGGAAGGTTAGTGTAAAAGATATCAAGTGAAATCCCAAACAAAAAAAGGAATACGATTGAAATTTACTCTATCTCATATTCTATATCTATCATAATCCCCCCAAAAATATTTGAATTTGAAAATAATATATTGTTAATTAAATAAAATTGACATGGGACTAAATTATTTACTTTAAAAATGGAAGAACTAAATTAACTTCAAAAAAAATTAGACCAAAAGTGTAGTTAAGCATAAATATTTAAAATATGCAACCTTCTCTTCCTGTTCATCACATGAGCTGTTGCTTTGTTGAGTGATTGATGCTTTCTTAAGGTTCTGATAGTCTGCAAGAGCTTTATGCCGACGCCAATAGGACTGCATATTTTTCATCCCTAAGACTTCAGACTACTGAAAGGCATTTGAAAAATTAGGTAAAATATGTTTTCCCTCAAAACATCTAAAAATTTGGTTTTAATCCTCATAAACATTAATATGTTGCTAGTCCCTACAACTTTATATTAAATCTAGGGACAAGCATTAATTTTGATAGGGACTGAACCAAAATTTGAAGTATTTTGAGGGACAAAACATAATTTACCCAACATTAACAGGATAGCTCTAACCTGAATAGTAGTCGATGCACTAGTCTGCTTTCTATATGTTTGCTTCATATATCTAAATTTATTACAAGCAGCCATTGCTCGAAAACCTGTCTGCAAGACATTTGCACAGAATTTTATTTCAACATACTTCTTCCTAGCTAGAGTTCGTCGCATCTGCTTTTGAATTCTAACTGCAGAAACTTCCCTACTTTTCATGTGATAATATGATCTTCGAGCCAGTTCTCCTAAAAGTTGAAACAATAAGTGCTTAATATAATAAATAAAGTAAATGCTTGAAGAATTTTATGCAAAACATCTCAAACCTAAGCTTTAGAGAGTCCCTTTGAAACTGTCATAGCAAACAATGCAGAAGTTACGGAAAAAAAAATGCCAGGCAAAATGAACTCTAAAAAGTATTCATTATTTATTCATTTCATCAACTAATAGATATTTTTGGGTAATGACTCCGTTCATAGGTGGAGAAAGGCCCAAAAATTGAAACCCGTTTCATGTCTCACTTGTCTAAGTGGAGAGAGGTCTGATTAGGGCACATAAGAGAGAGACCAATTCCAAGGGAAAATAACCTCCATTGAGAGAAAAGAAAAGAAAGTTATCCTCTCTTATTCAGAGCAGTTACAGAGAAACTATATTTGTGAATTTGTTAACTTTTTGGATCAGGCAGAAATTTTATCAGTAGGATCATAGTTCTTCATTTTCAACAGTTCTATTGGTGATTCTTGTTTAGAATGGGAGATATTGTGCTCAAAAACCCTGTTTCTGGGGTGTTTTTCATCTTCATTCTATATTGTAAGCTTTATTTTTTTAGACACTTTTGTACCCATTTTGATCTATGGATGGTTTTTTTCAAGAGAGTTTTCTAAATAAAAAATTTGGATGTCTCCCATATGTTTGCACTATTTTAATTGCTTCTATATTTAAACTATTTTATCTTCACGTATTCTTGAGTGGAGGGATTTTATCGATAGTAATCTCCATACCACTTTATATTCTGTCAACTATTCTATGTTTCACACTGTTTTAAAAGAGCTAGAAGGGAAAAATCAACATAGGGCACAGAGATAACACAATAAATGAATGGAAAGTAACTTTTCCGCATAAAAATCACTGTCCACAGATATAGAAGAAGATTCTTTTCTCGTGTGCCAGTGTGCATAACTTTCTCTCTTTTTTTCTTCTCAAAGATCATTAAATATAATATTTCACTCCAAAGATTATATGACAGTACTATATTTCATTCCCCACCCTTTGCGATTAGGCTTCAAGACTACATAATAATCTGTGAGAACTATAAAAGAAAAAGGATCTGTATTTGAATAGAATGAAGGTAAATCTAAAAATGAAAGGCTTCATATTTTCCTGCCATTAGAGATACTCCCCGTAAGTTACCAGGCAGCCTTTTGTCCTTCACATAATACAAAAAAGACAAAAAACTAACCTCTGCAAATGGATTGTAGAAAAACAGAGGACTTTTGCAATCCAATATATGTTTTCTGACTACAACGAGTTCTAGCATTCTTTTGAATAACTGTAGCACAATTACTAAGCAGGAGTGCCCTCCGAGCATCCAATTCAGACATCTGACCAGCTCTTAGAAATATTTTTGTTTCCCCTATCTGCAAAATTGGCAGATCAAAACAAATTTCAGCTGAACATAGAAAAGCATCTTACAAGAAAGAATTTTTGTCGACATGTGACTCAGAATATGCATCATTTTCCATACATCAAGTATGGTTTTACACATTTCATTTCATGCCCCCAGTAAAATGGACGAATACCAGAAAGAGATTCTGGGAAATAAATGACAGCAACTTTAATGTAGGAGGATAACAAATTATTTAAAATATAATAATTTTGGATTCTTTAAACATCACAAAATTCAATAGATTTCTTGCTGTACCTGATAACCTGTCAGCCCAATCTTCTCCATAATCCTTTTACACGAATCTTTTTCATCAAAACTGCATAAATACAGATCACTTTCAAGATGGGGAACCAAAAAAAAATCAAACTAGAAAGCATGATATCAAGACTATTGAGTAAAAATAACATGGCCAAAAATTGGGTTAAGTTGAACTTACTTCCCTCGAAGAACCTCGGGAGCAAGAATCCCTAATCGAGTTAAAAAATCATGAAAGGTCCAGTGAGTGGGGAATCCAGCACATTTAATTCTTACTGCTTCAAGAACACCCTACAATAACACAATGGGTGAAAATTCTTTAGAGATAAGTTTAATTGGAGAAGCAAATTGGAACTTCTAATTCCCTATTCATCATATTCTGCAGGTTATTTTCAATTGGGATTTCTAATTGTCCCCCACTAAATATGAATAAACAAATAGGAGTGTAATTAATTAAGGATTGACTGAATAATTCCATTACTTAATTGAGAGAGAATAGGAAACTAGTAGCTAGTTAATTCTCAGAAAATATGGTAGAACTTAATTCTCAATTTGACTTACACCAGATCGTAATTGTTGGATGACATTCATATGTTCAAATATGAAAGGTTTTAGTAGACTATTTGGCTTCACACATCTAATATAGTGTGGCTCTGTATGATTGAGTGTATCCATCAATTGTTGTAATTGTAGCTGTACAAATAAGTACAAGAGTATTAACCTTCTGACCTTTGGATTGGGGTAAGGCCTATCAGATACTCTGACAATATAAAGAACCATATTTTATACACCTTGAAACGAGAACCAATGGAAGAAAACTTAGAAGATTTGGCTGTCTCCTCAGAAAGTGGAGGGAAAAGACCTGATACAAATGAACATTTGGAAGCACTTAGCATCTCTTGATGTTCAGGAACAACATAGTCTTTGTTTTTGTCTAAAAAGTGCTCAGATTGATACTGAACCTGAAAAGAAGTGGATAAATAACAATTTTTAGCAGAAACTCTGGAAAAAATTGCATGGCAATGTTGAAAAATCAAACTCACATCTCCTGCATAATGAATAACAGTGAAGTCTGAGCGTGTCAATTTTGGCTTAATAAAGCGTTTGTGATCTTTGAATGTCTGATAAAGCTTCTGTGAAAATGTTTCATGAGTTGACTTAGGAAACATACTGCAAGCAGTCAATGAACAAGCCAATAAGGGTACAATCAATTCAAATAAGTAATACAGTTATTTACTTAATACATACTGCATCACACAGTTATGGAACTTAATACAGCCATCGAGCAAGTTCGACATTGCGTAAAATCATTTCTTGTGAGGAAATAACTCCTTCCATTTCTCTATTCTTCTCTCTTATTTCAAATATAAATGATAAACAATAAAAAATAAAGAAATTTCTCCATACCAAGCTTCATCAAGCAGAGCAATAATTCCACCAGGTTTCTGAAAAATAGACATTTTTAGATATCAGTATTGTGACATTATGAAAATGGATTCAGAGGATACAGTTTTAGAAAATTCTAAAAAAAAAATTCCATAAATATTTCAAAACAGTATCCAGCATATAGTAAAAGCATGTTGTGAGAAGATATTAATAAAAAATATCTTAGATACGGAATTATTTGTGGATGATAATCCTGGAATCGTTCCAATACCATGACTAATGATAACTGCCTCAAGGCTTCCCTTGCTAGAATGGAGGCATATGTGGTCCATTGGCAATGAACAATGTGTACAGGTCTAAAACAAGACAACAAATACACACCATCAATTGTAAGCATAGCCAACTGCCAGACATCTGAGCCTAGCAGCAGTACAATAGGTGAGATATCTACCAGACAATATTTCAACTTAACTAGTTTCTCTTTTACAATAAGAAATTATTATAAGATTGATTACCCAAAATTATTATTCATGTAAACAACCTTGCACTGAAAAGGTAATTTAGACCTGGTAATGACAGTTAATGACACATGTCTAAGCAAACACACAGTCCTTTGCAAAGCATAATCTATCAGAAAACCTAGTCTTTATGAGAAATGCTGGATGCCTAAGTAATCTACATATAACTATGGCTGAGAGAATAAAGTATACATTGTATATCAATTATCACAGTTTATTAGAATTTATAAAACACGCTTGCAACAATAGATTTCATTATTTTTCTTCAGTGATAGAACTTATTTAAAGGAACATATAGATAAAACTGAGGATAAGAAATCCTGAACAAATAAAATAACACGTGATAAAAAGCCCTCCATGCAACACAAAAAGTCCAGAAATTCCCCTCAATCTCTCTAATATATTGACTGCTGAGATGTTTTTGTCAGAATTATAAAAGCCATTGTTGAGCCTGTGAAAACAAAGTTTGTAGGTCAGTAATTGGGTTATAAAATCCATTTTTGGGGCTCTAGTCCTCTGTCTAAGTTTAAGCTTTCATGAAATTCGATACGCTTAAAGTAGGTGGAGTTGAACAACAAAGGGTATCAATATTTGCTCCAGCTAAATGACTGCAACAAAACTATATTCATATATAACCATTATATTAAATTTCACAATGGTCCTCAGATTAGAAATGTGGGTCAATAATTGTTTGCCTCTGAATTTCAAAAATATTACTAAAATAAAAACCTATATAGTATGATTTAAAAAGATCCTCTAATAAATACTAAAGCACAGAGTAAAAGTTGGCAGAAACCTTTTCAATGAGATCCAGTACATCTTGATTATCTACAAATTCTAAGTAGCTCCAGTCAATCCCTTCTTTTGTATATTCCTCTTGCTCCATCTTAAACACATGCTGCAGTGCATCATTAGCATCAGATTGAATGTCGAGAGAAAAGTCTCAGTTGGAGTTGTCAAATATATGAAAAACTAACCTCATACCTGGTTGAAGTGTTGCTGCAGCTTTTCATTTGTGAAATTTATACAAAACTGCTCAAAGCTACAAAGAGGAAATTACATATCAGCATGGATTTATCTTATTTACAACCACACCAAAATGAAAGGGAGAGCTTGCTTGCAAATTTGTCTTTTCCAGCTCAAAATAGAGAATTACTATTCTGTTGTATTTTATATTATGTTGCAGTAGTTACTACTACTAGTTAGTCAGGTATTCACATTTGTAACTAACATCGCTGTAACAGGCTGTTAAGTTAGCAGTTAGCTAGATATAAATAAGTGTACTCTCTCATCTTCTACCCAATGAGTCAGTTTATTTTTGTTTCTTGGTTTCAATTATATATATTTAACTAACATGATGAATGTGGATTGTATGAGACCTTGTTTTGTTTTGTGCGTATATTTGTTTGTGTCTTCCTCAATTAGAGTATGCAAGTATACAATGACAACAAACTAAATCTAGGGCTACTGTAATAAATAACCCAATCTAGAGAATAAAGAACGTAAAAAAGGAAATAATACTAATATCATTCATTTCTTCATATCCTTAATACATAAGAATAATACCTTAAATAGTCTAAAACTACTAACTAATTTGATAACAACCCTACAAGTGTCATCGTCTAACTTGATGAAATAAAAAGAAAATAAAAATAATGAAATGTGAAATAATTAAACTAACTCCCCATTCAATATAAATCTTTGGACCACTTAATTTTGGGTCTAGAGCCCATCCTATCATGCAATAACAAGATTATGTTAAGAAAATCTATTCTCACCTATTTGTTTGGAAGCTTTCAAAGCCATATATGTCAAGAACACCAATGAGACATTTTGAGCTAGGATCCTGCCCAATGGAGATATTAATTTTTTGAACTAACCTGGACATGACAAAAACGCATAATTGTATTTGATATTCCTTCTATAGTGAAATAAAAAATCATTCAGACTTAAACATTATATGTGTGTGTGTGTGAAAAAAACACATTACCAGTCAAATAAACGAGAATATAGGGTTTTAGCTAAACCATCCCTGCTAACTGCGGCACCCAGAGGGTCAAGAGTTCTTTTGATGATTTCTTCTGGAGTAATCATCACACGCGCACACAGTGCACCTTCCAAAGCATTCATATCACACCTGGAATATGAATAAATTCAATTGAAAAATAATATCAATACAAGATTTTGGAAAGGATAACAGCAAAAATTTAGCAATACATAAGAAGTTCTGCTGTTGTTTGTAGATGAAACTTGGATTCTTCGTCTTCTAGAACTGCTGAATCAGTTTCTTCTGATTTTGAAAACTTAATATTTCCAAGATGAAGAATACCAGCTACAACTCTGAAAATAGCTTCCTGAGAGGAGGAAGGGTGGAAATATATTACTAATTTTACATAGAAGTTTTTTTGAGAGACAGCTAAGTGAATTATTAGAAACACTCACAAATGTTTTAGTTATACCTGCTCGTCCTGGCTGATTCCCACAATATCCATGGCTCTCTTGGTGCTAAGATACTCTTGAGCAGCATTAACACCAACTAATTCGTAGCAATTGGATTGGTTAAGGTAGTGAAATGATTTAGGATCTCCCAACTTAAATTTCTCCTTTTCCTAAATAAAATCAGGATGCTGCCAATAAAATGACATGAAGAATGGTGGATAGAAGATGAAGCTTTGACTTGCTTACCTCTGGAGGAGAAGCACAGAGAAGGTAGAAACAGTGATAGTTACGCTCAGGATCTGAGATTTGGCAAACACGAGATTTCTCAAGAAGATAAGTTCTAATGGCAGCACCAGATATTCGTCCATACCTATCAAATTGGATCTCAACGAATTTTCCAAAACGGCTGCAAGAAAATAAAAGAAACAGAAGTGTGAAACTGCTACTAATTATTGAAATCACTAATTCATAAACGAGAAACAACCTTTATGATGCCCAGTACTTTTTACTGACTGAATACAAATAAGATGAAAAGAAGAAATAGATCCCAATGAAAAAATTTCATATGAAGAACCATTTTTCCCAATTAAATTAGCGACAAACTAAAAAGCATTGAGTCTGTAAATGATGATATAGTCAAAAGATGAAGAAAATTTGAGTCAAGTATTCAAAAACCTGCACCTATAATATGAATATAAACCATATACTAGAAATAACACATGGAAATGCAAGTACATAGCTGAAAAAATGTAGCATAAAAAGGATATGTTTATCACGCACATAATGTAATATAAGAAAACCAAGCATAATAGAAACATAACCAGAAACCTCTTACCTGGAATTGTCATTTCTAACAGTTTTTGCATTACCAAATGCTTCAAGAACTGGATTTGACTGCATCATTACAATTTAAAAATTAGAATGCTGAGTTCAACATTCCTTATAAATAAACCATGAAATAAGAACAACTTGACTCACCAAAAGAAGGGTAATCAAAACCAGAATGAGAAGGAGAATACAAAGAAGATTACAAAATATTAGAAAAACAGAAGGAGATAAAACTGGAATTTAGTTGGACTAGTTTACTTCATGATCTTAACACAACCAATATCCTGACATCCCTAAAAAATAGCGAGTCTACTTCAGCAGACTCTCTAACTTGAAATTAAACTTATTTACCTGATCAACTGCATGTTATGTACTCTACTCCTATCAGGTTGCTACAATAAGTACATTAAAGAATGCCCTGATTGGTTAGATCCATTTGGAACTTGTCATAATCAATGTAAATAAGGTAGCTATGTCTTTATGCAAAGACAGAAATGGGGAAATCATGATACTTGTATTCATGACTCATTCTATAAATAATACTCTCAAGCGTGTTAGTTATACACAGATTCTCTCCAATGGTTTTTCATATTTTTCATCTCAACATGGTATATAGATCCTAACAAGAAAACCGTAATCCATGTCTACCTAGTGGTCCCATTATATATATCAGTACCATACCAAAAAATTTGGAAAACGATGTGCCTTTCAAGTTTCCTTTCTACCACTAGGCCTCCTTTTTTTGAACATGTTTCATGCCAACAAATACTGTTTTCCAGCAACTTTTTTGGCAAGTAATCTTTCCAATAACACCACCACCGTGTTCACTATGAGAAATCTACACAAATTTGCAACTTTGCAGTAAATAAACAACACAGCATGTGCTCTAATGCACCCCTCCTAGAAGCTCCATTTTCTCTCTCCACTACAACTTTGCTAGTCATGGCTATCACTGGCCACGCCTTCGGCCAGCATACATACATAAATGTTGGGGTTACCCCCACTACCTTGGTGGGCTGCCTATTACCTGCACAGCCCTTTTTGCTCCCTCTCTCTCCTTGGTGATCCATAGCTGGTATGCAGACTCTGACAATTAGGCAACCCAGCCATCTTTGCAAACCTCCTCAAATGATATGAGGAACATTAGACTTCCAGTTCTACTACTGGTGTCTGTTAGTCCACATCCACATCTCTTGGTCCTTAGGTCCTTAATTCTAGTGCTACTGATCATATCACATGTAGTAAATCCTTTTTCTCCATTTTATTCTATTTCTAGTAATTTACCCTTTATCCCTTTGGCTAATTGGTCTCAAACATTTCATTGAATTTGGTACTCCCCATCTTGTACCATCTTTTTGGTTGATAATTTCCTCAATATTCCAGAGTCTCAATTTAATCTTATTATCAATGAGTCATCTAACTCTTCTATTGATTATCATTTTTTTATTAAAGATTTTATTTTCACTTCCTCTCCCATCAATTTTGGCACACTTTCACCCTCCGAAGTTGTCCCATGTTCCAAAGCAAACCACCTTCTATTTGTCCCCTATAGATGTATTGAGGACAGACATATATTGTGCCACCACCACTACTGATTAGACTAACTCTCCTCTAAACCAATTACTGTGCCCCTTTCAACATTACCTCCAGTAATTGATCTCCTAATTACTTTATGAAAAGATATATGTTCTACCCATTACATCTTCACATAATCTTCGCATATGTTATCATTGTTTTTCGCGTTATGTTTTTTTATCCTCTTTGTCTTTTGTTTCTATCTCTAAGATTGTAGGTAAAGCCTTTTTATCATCCTGGACAAAAGACAAGTCATGATTGATTAGATGCACTTCTTTTAAAGTAGTAGCACTTAGGACCTACCTAGTTCATGTTCCACTAAGGAAAATTGTTGTAGGCTATTATTGGAATTTTATATGAAGGTTGGCCTTGCTGGTCAGGTCTATCACCTCAAGGATCATTTGATTGCTAAAGGTAGGTCTTTGTCTTCTTAAGGTGTAGTACTTTCTCACTCATTGCAAAAATGGTCTCAAACATTATTTTTGTATAATTGTTATTTGTCATTGGCCCTTCAACTAAATTAATACTAACAATGTTTTCTTTAACAGTGATCTCATGGAAATTTAAATGGAGTCACCTCCTGGATTTATTATTGGGTTCTTCTTGTCTAGTTTGTCATCTCCATAAATCCTTGTATAGTCCCAAACAATCTTCTTGGGCATGGTTTGGCAAACTCAGCAGCACTATATTTAAAAATTTTGGTAATCAATCTTTAGTGCCATTTAGCCACAAGATGCAATATACTAGACTATGTACGTCTATAATAGTGTAATCACATAAAGTGATCACCATATATCACATCACTTAAGTAAAACAAAACCATTGTCATCGTTTTTCTAGACAAAGGATATTGACATACTTCACTAATTCTTAGGTAGATGTAGCATAATCCAAGAACGGCATCATGATTTCACCGAGAAAATATGCAATGGACATTATGGAGGAAATTAAGTTGATGAACACTAAATCTGCGGAGAGTCCTATGAATCCCAATACCAAACTTCTATTAGGACAAGGAAGCCTTTTTCCAATTTAACCCAAAACAATGGAAGATTAATTTGAAAACTAAATTACCTCAATGATTCATCTAGATATCTCATTTCCAATTAGTGTGGAAAGCCAGTTCATCAATTATCCCCACAACATTCCCTGTGATGCAGTGATGCGTATCATGAAATATTTTAATAAAGTCCTGAGACCTCTCCTGTGAGGGCAACAACATACAATCTTGTGGGATAATAGATTGGGCTAGCTCTCCCATTGACAAGTGATCCATATCTAGATTTTTCTTTTCTATTGGAGAAATTCTGATTTCTTGGATTGGAAAGAAGCAAAATGTTGTGGTAAGATCACATATAAAAAGCAGAATATAAACTGTCTCATTCTTTATGACTTATTCAGTAAATAATACTCTCCAATGTGTATGTTATTCAAATGGATTGTCTCCTATGGACTCTCCTATTTTTTCATCTCAAATCAACAAATGAACTGTTAAATTTATTAAAAAATAATCATGTTATCTATGTTTCTTAAATGATACAGCAGTTAGTTATACATTAGTCATAAACCAATATAAGTAAAAGATAAAAGTAAATAATTCATTAGCTAACAAATATTAACTATGCCAATTTATCTTCACATTTGAATTCATTCTTTTCATTTTGTCACTCGATAATGACTGGTGAGAGTAAGATAGTTGGTCCTCATTATTTTTCTTTAAGTGTCTGTGATACTATTTTTCCAAGCATCACTGTATTGTTCTTACTTTGGAAAAGAGCATGCAAACTGCTTTAAAAATATGTTTCAGTAAAAGTCACAACCAAATATGCAGAAATAATAGCAACCATAATCAGAGTTAGATAACCTTCTTACCTCTAGAACTTGTTTTTCAACAGTTCGTCCTTCAGATGCAGTGTGACCACCCAAAAATGCCAGGTACTGCATAAGCATTTTGGTGGTTTCTGTCTTACCAGCACCACTCTCACCACTAACAAGAATAGAGTTGCTTTTCTCCTCATTAATCATTTCCCTAATTTAAACAACCAGTCAGCAATAAGAATAACATTTAAAAAGAAAAGTTGAGAGTAAAAGCAGGGCAAATTCACCTATATGCTGCTTCAGCAATAGCAAAAACATGTGGGGTCAAGTCTCCAGTCATTGCTCCCTTGTATCTTTGCATCACATTAGTATCATAGAGATGTGAAAGACTTTGGAAGGGATTGATTGCAATGAGAATATTTCCGGTATAAGTCTGCCATGATGTAAAATTAATCATAAAAGCGATGTCAATACATGGCTGCAGTTTAAATTATTCATCATGTATCATATTTCCCTTGTATCTAGATTTTGTCTGCCATGATTTCAAACTGAATGTGGGGGGTAATCTTACATATATTTCATTCATCATGTATCTAGTTTTCAAATTATGCAGCACTCCTGGCTCATGCAAATAAGCAAGCTTGGTCATGTCATCAACTCCATCAGCAGGCGCATCCACATCCTTGGGATATAATTTTGACAAACGGGAAACAACCTAGTAACACGGAAACAGAACAGAAGATGATTGGTCCAGATTACATGAGCACACATATGTGCAGCAATGTTGCTCATGTGAAGTAAAATTAGTTGCATTCTTAGTCTCATCTGGCATAATGTCTATTGACTGAAGAACTTAAATAGATGTCTCCAAAGAACTTCTCAGTTTGCACTTTTATAGAGTTGTAGTTCTTAAGAAATAAGAAGTGACAATTCTGAGTCGCATAATCACAGAATGGCTTCAAAATCCATGGAATGCATTTCTCATTGCCAAAATCAATCACATTTCTAATACAGATAGAGAATGAAATGTTAAGTGTTTCAAATACGAGACAGCCTGTCTATGTGCTCCTCTCAAATTACAAATAACTATTGTAACAATGGGGCAACAGCTTAGACTTTCCTTTCTTTCTTTCACTGTTTAAGGCATCCCCTTCTACCCTTCCAAGGCTCTGAAACTAACTGTTCCCCAAAAAGAGAAGGACTAACAAAAAGAATATACACACACACACACACTAGAAACTCAAGGAGGGCACCATAAAACATAGATTCTGCTCAATTGGAAAATAAAAGAAAACAACCATTTCTCCATCCCTCTTAAATAGGATGTGCAAATTAACTAGTAAGATCTATATCTTCCACAAGAACGAAAAAATTGTCATTGAACTTGAGTTTTTCTTTTATAATTAAGGATTAATCATGTCATGCACCGAATATGTTGACAGAAAATGTAAACAAAAGCATATTTTAATGGATATCAAAGTTTTCTAGTCTACCCTTGCTAAATATTTTAAGCACAAGAACCTCCTCATAAATCACTAATATGTGTGTGTGTTTCTGAGAACAATAAATAACATGTCAAAAATACAAAGATGAAGTTAAAATATCTTGAATCCTTAAAAGCTGGAATATCACAAAGTGGAACTAGACATAATTTGGAAACACGACATTGAAAGGCTGTGACTTGTTAAACATCTCAATTTACCTTCTTCTCATTACTAATTTGAATTTCAGCTTCTTCTCCATTGATATTCAGTACTTGGCCATCAGTCCAAACTACTTCTGGATCTCCAACCCAAACATAAGAACCAACAACAATATTTTCTGGAATCCCCTGAATCATTTGTAATCAAAAGCATTAAGAAAGTTTACAATTAACACATGAAGGTAAATGTCCAGACTAAAACAAAGTCAATTTGATGTGTCTGAACTCTTAAGTATCTTTCGAAGGGAACAGCTGATAACAAAAACAACATTATCTGCCCCATAACCCTTTAGTTTTCATTTATTTTTCTAAAGAATGTTGGAATAGGTTAAGGATATTTCCGACAACTCATTTTACTTTGGAAGTTCAGTCTCAGATTAACAAACACAGCACTAGTTTTAACTTTAAACAAATCAAAATTCAATATTTGGATTATACACAGAGAGATTGTGGTCATACTCTTGGGACCCAATATCACCTTATTGCCCTGCTTTTGCTATGAATGGAAAACATGATTTGGTAAGTCTATACCCTTGACATGGAAGTCGTTAGCTCGGTTCAAAATATTCATATCTAATTTGGGAAATAAGAATATTTCAAGTCTCACCAAGTTATTGAGACTTGAGATACTTACAAATCCTATCTTGTGACTGATATCCTAATTAACATTTTTATTTGGTATACCAGAACAAATAATCATTATTAGCACGACCATACACTTTATGTAGCCATGATTCTTCGCTATATCGGACTCTAAATTGCACTCTCCTTCCCATTCTTAGTACGGAAAAGCATCTCGGTCAGAATTGCAGTATATAAAATAACAATTTCCCCCTAAAGAATTCCTCTTTCCTAAGTAGCCCTTAAAGTAAACAGATTATATAAATAATTCCTGAAGTATTAGAAATCATACAAAATAGTTCCTCAAATATTAAAAAATCCTTAAAATTAGTCCTTGGATGTTGATGAAATATATCGAAATAAGAATTAAATTAATGGATATTCAATACTCTGAGGACTACTTATATAGCATCATTCCAAAGAGAGCACAATACTTGAGTTACGAAATTGATTGTTTACTCAAAATATGACTATATATTGGTCCAATCAAACATCTCACTCTCACCAAAACTTTTGCATCTGCCAATTTCAGCAGCATTCATTAGCTTCCTCGCCTTCTAGGTTTTCAACCACTTCATTTATTATCCCTATCAACGTCCAAAGTCACATTACTTTACGAATCGTAAAATGTCTTTAAAACTCGTGTAACGTCGAACCAACGTAGAGAGAACACTAGAAGCCTAACTAACAAGGATTCGATTCTGCAAACACCGATCACTCAAATCGAAATCAGCAATAACCGTACCATTATTCTGAGAATATGAACCTCGGGCGAATAGGAGTCACAGGCCAAGAGAAGCACGTGCGGACATTTTCCAACGATGAGGAAGAGAAATCAGGGATCGAACTTGGAGGCGAGGGAGCAGAGGTTTTGAACTTGCAAGAGAGATCGGAATGAGAAGAGAAGCGAAGAGAAGCGTTGTGTTGGAGCTTGCCTAGCGCGAATGGAGGAGTGATAGTGATGAAGGTTTGTGAGAGCAGAAATGTCCGAAGGCCCTGCAAAATCGCCATGCTTGTAGACATTCTTGTGCTTCGCACTCTTCCCTCTTCTCTCTTCTCTCCTCGCCGCATGGACTTCGCGGGTACCCACCATACACGTTGAGAACTTTCAATCTCACCTTTATCATATACTATTTGAAACAAAATAAAACCATATATTAAACTTTCAATAAATATATTAAGCCCTTAATACAACAAAAA
>Ga0123341_1000801_pt1 | contig 21489 bp, 9 predicted proteins | sample Turbeapinknodule_FD_89959 | JGI IMG/M metagenome (GOLD analysis project Ga0123341, IMG submission 89959) | Root nodule microbial communities of legume samples collected from Mexico - Turtle bean Mexico pink nodule | ecosystem: Host-associated > Plants > Roots > Nodule | place: Mexico: Nepantla...
AATTAATTAATTATTATTTTTAAGAAAAAACTAAAAACTACGAGAATTATCTAATGTCAATTGTATTATCTCTTATAACCAAACTAGGACGTGAACAGTAAATATTTATATAAAGAAGATTTTTGAATGTATATAATTTTTTTCCGATTTCTACCTTTATTTAATATTTCATTTTATTTAATAAAATAATTGAATATTTTATCATTTCATATGAATTATTTAAAAATAAAATTATTTTTTAATATTTTAAATTGATATTAGTATAGATTTTTAGTTTTTATATGACTCTCCAATTTTTTCTTGGTAACTTATTTTAAGTCCTCCTCGAACGATCCTGATAATCCCTCTTACTATTTCTATGCCACGTCTTCAATAAGATTCTCCTTCATTTATATTTTCTTTTTCTTTATTCAGAACATGGCCGGACACATGGATGAATGTGAAGGTAACAATTTTATTGGAATGTTAACACCTCGCACTCAATTTTTTTTTTCAATTTTAACTTATTCAAAATTATTATTTATATATATTATTACATTTCTATCATCGTAAAAATTAAATAAAAAAAAATTTAGATATACAGACACAATCGTATATACATGTGTTTGCACTAGTATAAATAAATAAAGTAACACACAGTATTCTTAAGAAAAAAAAAATCAAATATTAATATTAATAATATATTAGTCAATAGTGATAATACACGGTGGTTTCCTTTCTTTGAGTTCAAAATTATCCAAATCCTTTTTGTCCTTTCTCTTTTTAATTTTATTTAACCTAAGGCAGACAAACTTGTACATTTTTTATCGCTTTATTTCCCACTCATCTAAACCAATTTATCTCTATTTTCATTGTATCAATTTTCTTTAATTTTTTTATTGCTTCGCCTATCAAAAGATAAGAAAAATATTATTATTATTATAATAGGTCAATATTATCATTATAGACATGTTTCTATTCAGTTTAGCTGCGATGCAAAACTGATAAAATACAAAATCAATGTTCAATCAATAAAAAAAAATCATGATTTTAACTTTTTTCTTGAAATAAAAATCAAACTAAAATATTAGTTATTTAATTTTTTATTTTACATATAAACTTACTTTATCAATGATATTAAAGCATATTATAATATTTTATTATGTACTTTTAATATTAAGAATTTATAAAGGTATGTTTTAGTATTTGTTTTATTATCACAAAAATAGTTTTATGAATAGTTGAGAGAGTGAGAATGGTGATAGCAGAAGTGAAAGTGTGATAGAAGCGACAAATGACAAGTTGGCGGATGATAATAATGGCAGTGGCAATTCTAAAGAGCTAATTCTCCCAAAATCATAAACTTTGAATTATTATAATATTCTCCAAACTTTACTTAGCACAATGTTCATGCTACCCATCATTCCTTTCTCTTTCCTCTTCCTTCTCTGCTAACACCATTATTCTATTTTGTTGTATCTGAGGGGGTGATGGTATCATTGTTGATGACTTCACTTTTGCCCCTTCTTCTCAGAACTACCATTTTCCTTTCCTCTCAATCTGTCTTTAATGGACAAGGCAGCTGCTGAACTTCAACGTGAGGCAGCAGATCCTGCTATTCTTCTTCACCGCCATCAGGTGATTTTGCCAAACCCCCTGTGTTCAAATCCTCAATGGTCAAAACTGAAACCCTTTTTGCCTATGCCATGATTTCTCTTCATACCATCTGGGTTCCATTTGGTTTGAGCTATATAGGGACCAAGATAAAGCAAAGTTCAATTTTTACCATATGGGTAAAGCAGAATTTTGCCTTTTCTTTTCTCCTTCTTTGGAAAAAAAAGGAAAACTTTAACTTCATTTTGTGTGTGCGTGTGTTAGTTACAGTGAAATAGTTTTGATGCCCTGTTTTTTTAGTGTTCTGCTGGAAATGGGATAGGTGACAGTACCTCCTTGATTCCAGAATCCAGAAGACCACACCTCTCCTCTCTGCAAATACCAGCAAGGTCAGTGGAAAATGCATTATCCTCTTTCACAAAGACAGATGGTCCTACATTGATATCAAGTCCAGGTTCCGGTAGAGGACTTCCCCCAAGGCCAAATTCAGCCAGAGTCAAGTCCACTATGAAAAGTTTGCTCTCTGAGAGGAGCTTTAAGGCTAAGAATGGTTCACAAGATAGTGAAAGGACAGTTCTTATTGTTCCTGATAACTTACCATCAGATTGTCCTGTGGATAAGCCTTCAACTTCTAAGCCTTCAACCTCTAAGCCTTCAACTTCAAGGTCCCTTTCTCTTAACAAGATTTTGTTCTCTTCATCAACCAAAGCCACACATTCATTGCCTGTTACTCCAACTGCAAATTCAGGTGCAGAGATTGTACAAGGAAGACATCTAGGGTGTGATTCTGATTCAAGTGTATGGTTCTTCTGTTCTCATTATTGTTTCACGGTGTCAAAACAACTACTTTTATACCACAGTTTATTTATAGGCGAAGCTTTTCTACAATTTTTTTTGTATGAAATAGTATTTGATGCTTCAGGTATGCTGCATTGATGAATTTTCATTTTGTACAGAAAATGGAAGTAAATCAGCACATTACTCGATCGGTTTCGGTTCCTGTTAATATCAAAGCCGCTAATTTAAGACGTACAGATTCTAGAAGGTTGGTTCGTGTAATTTCAGCAAGATCACTTCTAACAACTGGTGAAGGCATCTCAACTCAGAATGCTTCCGGATCTGAGATTGGTAATCTTCTTCATAATATATGGAATTTATATTATATTTTTTTCTGGGTATCTCTTTTTAAGCTTTTTTTCAAAAGTAACAGTTAGGTGTTTGGCAAGCAACATTTTTTACTATGAGACACTGAACCATAAAAGATCAGCAATGCGAATGCATTGTTTAAAAGACTCCGTAGAGGAAGGAAAAGATAGGAGTAATAATTTAATTTTAGAGTTTGGGGTAGAACATTGAGTACTCTCTGCTTTTGAAGTGAACGTGTGAGTGAGATTCTCAATAAGGTGACCATGCAAAATGTATCAAGTGATCCAAGCAACTGATAGTTGTTCCTTCGAGTTTTATTTAATATTTGATTATACAGATATGGGATTATCATTTCAAATCATAAATGTGCTGTGTCTTCTGTTTGCAAATAATCCATATTCATCGTATTCCCTAATGAGAAATAGAATTGCAAAGAATTTGTTGAAGGTTTTAATTGCTAGATGTAATGGTAGAAGAAAGATAAGTAGTAAATAGTAGTTCTATTCACTGTTTATAGTATAACCACAGGATAATACAAAATACAAAATCTTTTTTATTCTAGAACACTCTATGACAACAACAGCAACAAAACCTAATTTTAGAATTCTCCTTTTCTGAAGCAAGGTGTTTTAATGGTTTGTTGTAAAGTTTGTTCTATTTTCACCATTGAACTTATTGAATCTTTTTATATTCTTTTTCTAACTCTTGTTTGGGTGAAACTTGGCGTTTTGTGTAATGAAACTTTTAGTAACTTTGAATTTATCTTGTTCCATTTCCCTATTGTTTTACTTTTGTCTTGTGTTTTCTGCTTCTGTAGTCATGTGCCTCATTGTTCACATATGGCATGGATGTTGATTCATCTTGTCCTCGTTATGTTCTAATAAAAGATGGCAACAAACCATACTTGATTATTTTTAGTTTTGATATGTTGAAAGATGCTGTATGCGCATTCCCTAGAGGTTTTATTTCTTTGGACTATCTGAACATTGCTTATGCTTGAAAGGAGAATTGAAACCATATACTATTTTCTAACCTAGTATTTTCTCACTGTTTCATTTTCAGTTGTTGAAGATACTTCTGAGGATATTCCAGAGGAAGATGCAGTTTGTAGGATTTGCTTGGTGGAGCTTGCGGAAGGAGGTAATACTCTGAGGATGGAATGCAGTTGTAAAGGTGAGCTTGCACTTGCTCACCAAGACTGTGCAGTAAAGTGGTTTAGTATCAAAGGAAACAAAACCTGTGATGTCTGCAAGCAGGAAGTCCTTAACCTCCCCGTAACACTCTTGAAAATTTCTAATCCTCAAACTGTTATTCCGCAGCCATTACCAGCACCACAGCATAGAGAAGTAACTTCTTACAGGTAAATTCAATTTCTTCAATGACACAGCAATTTTGTGTTCAATATCAAACCAACAAGTTAACATAGGAGAGACGTAAAAGTATTGTACTCATTTATTGGATCTTGTGATCTACACTTAAAAATCGCCTAGAACAATAAGTTCTAACAACAGTTTTCATTATTTTAATTTTTCTTTTTACATTAAGACCAGTTGTAGGGGATTTTAGGTTTCATTAGCTGCAAGTCAATTTACATATTCAATCCTTGAAAAACTATTGTAGTTAATCATGAAAAACTGCTCCAAACTATGGTGAAAAATCCAAGCTTCACCGAAACAAGTCAGAAAGACTAATCCATATGTAATTGGCTTCTGGCGTGTGTTACAAACTCTTGAAATTATGGGGCAAGCTGAATTGTATGTCTCAGTCAGACAATAATGGGATATGTTACACTAGTAGTAAGGTATTATTAGAACATAATTAAAATAGTGACGACTTCCCAATAGGTTTCAGTTGCTGCACTATAGTTATTTTTAAAGAAGGAAAATGTTCCAGACTATGGAGAAAATCCTAAAACTAACCAAATCAACCAAAAAACTTACTTTTTATTTGGCTGCTGAGTTGTCTAATAGAATACATGCAAGTTATGTCTGAATTTGAACAATGTCACACAGATATCAGGAAACAATGCTTTGCCAGTTCTACAAAATTGTGAAAATTCACTAGACAATTTCTTACTTTCTACTCTAATCATAATGTACCGTGCAGGATATGGCAGGATTTATCAGTACTTATCTTGGTCAGCATGCTTGCATACTTTTGTTTTCTTGAGGAGCTACTGGTATGCTACTGATCTTGGTAACACTGACAAATTTTTTTGGATAATCTTTTGTTGATATATTTGCAAATGAAGCTAACTGAAGTTGCCTTGTCTTGACACTCTTCGATGTTATAAGATTTATTGTGAAAAACGAAAGTCTCACATCAACTGGAGATAATGTCAAGTACCATATATAAATGTAGGCAATTTTCACTTTACAAGCTCGTTTTGTAGTGTTGAGTTTGGCCTAAACCACTTTGTAATATGGTATTAGATTCTATTCTAGATTCACTAAAGGGGTCACTCACCATGTTATACTTGTACCAAACCCAATTGTCTTGGACACATGACAGGGTGTATTGGGGAAAACCTAAGTCTCACATTGATTAGAGATAATACCAAAGTACTATATAGAAGTGGGGGTAATCCTCAATTGAGACGGTAAGGATGAAGGAGAAAGTTGCAGGCTATTTTAGGGAAAACTGTATGGCTCTGGCCTTTTCTCATTAATTATACAAAAATCAGATCCTTTACAAACGCATGAAATTTGTCCTAAAGTGTAGTCTATATATCATAGCAGTTACTATCTATTTAAAGATACAATATTGATGTTATGAAATATTCCAACACTCCCCTCAAACCAAAGTTGAGCAAGCTTTCAGCTTGCTACAAGTAAAGGGCTCGCCATGTGTCTGAAGTCAACTATTGTTAGCTCATATTGACATAATCACTGGGTTGATAGGGTGGTACACACTTGCAACCTGTTAGTAATGAAGGCTGAGAGAAGTAGCAACACTTCCAGGTATGAGCTTAAAATGACTACGCAAATTTTCTGGTGCTGTTTCCTGTTTAACTGGAGATGAGATAGTAATCACAAAAGAAGGCGGCTGCAATGAAGATGTAGTAGTAATGATATAGTTTGAGAAATATTGTCCATTTATGTAACTAGAGAAATTTTGCTCTCCTATTTTATTATAGGTAGATTGTTAGGTTACACATAGAGGAGGAGTTAGTTAGAATTAGAATAGTCATGAGTTTGTTATTTGATTTGCTAGTTAGATATAAATAATAAAAAAGGAGAGGGGGAGGGGGAGTGTGTAATACTTTTGTAGATTGAGCTTTAGCTCTTTGTGAAGGGGAAGCCCTTGAAGGAGAGAGTGCTCTCCTATTTCTTGTTTTTTTCTGTCTATTCAATAAAAACCTTTCTTTTCTTCTCTTTATAATTCTTGGTTCCTAACATAGATTGATTCCAATCCCTAACTTTATAGGGTATTCAGATAGAGAGGAAACAAGTAATATTGATTCTGAGTGAGAAGCACACATTGATAGGTGAAGTAGTTCTCTGTTACTGAAGCCCTATATAAAGATCAGTGAATTACCAGGGTGGTCTGTAAACTGACTAAAGCTTTCAGTTGCATCTGACTAAGAGAAAAGAGGACAAAAAGAATAAAACTAACAGAAAAGAAAATACATGTCTTCAGGAACTCTGCGTAGCATAATAATGGTAGGACGGATCACAAAGGATGGTACTATTCAGATACCATGTTAGAAATATGATAATTTTTAGTAGAGTTAGAGATTTTTTGTATATTACTTTTGTGCTGTGATGTATTACAATAAGATGTAATGTGATGATTAAACGGTTGACCTTTATTTACGCTAGCGATCCTAACCAATTAAGGAGACAAATCATAAAATATTAGAAAAAAATGTAAAAACTAAGAAAGTAAGAAATAAAATGTAAAGCTTTATTGAACTGTGCTTATTTAAATTCTCTAAAGTATAATTTTTTATAATCTTGCCCCATCCCCTTTATTTTCTTGTTTTCTCCAAACATGTTTTGTTACACTGAAATATGTCTGACTCAATAATTTCTACTGTACAAGGTTTCAGATTTGGGAACTCATGCTCTTGCTATTTCATTGCCTTTCTCCTGTGTTTTAGGACTCCTTTCATCTATGATTGCTTCAACCATGGGTAAACTTGCTTCCTTTTATTTTCCTTAGCATATCAAAGTAATTTTGGTTCTCTTCATGTTCTGCTTTTTATTTCTTTGGAGTGCATACTATTGAAATAGAGTGCTTGAGAGGATGGGTGTGTCTAGCCCCTAAAAGCATTGAGTCAGTGTTTGAGTCTCTTTAGAAATGAAATCATAACTGTTTCTTTAAACATTTGGATATCCTTGAAATTTTGGAACACTTCATTTTGTATCTATATTCATTGGAATTAATATGTTTTTTGAAAAAGATCATGTTATGTTGCATCAATCAACGCTGACACTGTTCTTTAAATTTCTACCATGATAAGTAATTGGAACAGACCAGTACCCTAGAGAGTTGTACTGACTTATTAATTTCTCCTTAATATAAGCTTGTTTGCTAATCGTGATTAACATGCTTAACAAATTTTAAACTCTCTTGAATGTTTCGGTTGCAGTGAGCGGGAGTTACATGTGGGCCTATGCTTGCTTCCAGTTTGCAATTGTCATCCTGTTTGCTCATGTGTTTTATACCATAGTAAGACTGTTTAGTTTCTGACCTGTCTTAAGTACTTGCAATGTTTCTGCACCTTTGTTAAATATAAAGTCTTGTTTGAATAAACTTTTCAATAAACACTTGCAGGAGAAGAAAACAAGATGATAACACAAATTAAGCTTTTTCCATAAACTAAAATTAATTTTGTAAGTTAAAAACAATAATTCAAAGAAGTACATGGAAAGTTTTTACAATTCAACTTAGGGTTTGTGTGGACAAATTTTCCATTAGCATTTTTAGGAGAGAAGAAATAATGAAATGAACTTCTCCAAAGTTAAAATTAGCTTATGCATGAAATAATTTGTAAATGTTCTTTAATATAATTTGTCTAAATCCTTATTTTAACTTGTGTTGTGCATATGTTAAATTTCATTATTTTCTTATTTTTTCCTTCAAGAAGTATTTCTGCAAAAGCTTCTCCAAACAAACCCTATGAACTAATTTTAACTTGGGAAAGAAAAATTATTTCACCTTACTTTTTCTTTTCTTTTCCTTATTGAAAAGTTATCCAAATAGGACTTGTGTCATTTGGGTGCAGGTAAACAAAATTTAGAATATCTAACACCCTTTTTACTTTTGTAGCTTAATGTTAATGCCATTCTCTCAGTTCTTCTGTCCTCATTCACTGGATTTGGGATTTCAATCAGCTTGAATACTCTGGTAACGGAATATGTCAGATGGAGAATGAGAAGACTGATTCAATCTTCTTCGACACAACAACTGCGTCGTGATCATGCACACCAGCAGCAAGAACATCAAAGACTGCATACTCAACTGCAAAGGCCGCAGCAAGAGCAGCACCTATGACAGTATCTCCTAATGCAAATGATGGAAACCATCCAGTCTCAAAATCAGAAATTTTCTAAGTCTACCTCTGTCTCAGAGGGTGCTTCCATCTGCAAAAGTTGCATATCACAGGTTGAGACCAGTCCTTTGCAAATACGGAGAATTGCTTGGTTATAGTTTAGAAGTTACTAAGATTTGGCTTTCCATTTTGTTGTGAAGCAAAATATATGAATGAATCCATCATGAGCAGTATTTTGTGAACTGCGAATACAGGATAGAACATTTTTTTTTTTTGCATATAACATGAAAGGGTGGTGGTGGGGGCTTTCTATGCTTACAGTATATCTTATCGTGTTTTTTTATCATTAAATTCTTGCATCAAGATTTGTACTGAAATAATTTGAAGATATGGCTATTTCTTGGATCGGACATTTTTTCTCATGCCAATTGAAAGTGTAAATTGAAGTGTTTCTTGAATTGTCAATGCTGAGATTTGCAAGACACTGAAAATTCTTAAATTCTCATTTTTTTTTTTACTTCATGCATGCTCGAATATCTAGTTTTTTTTTTATCTTTTTTTAACAGTAGCATTGATTTTTCAACACATTTCCGGGAATACATCTGAAATAAAAGTTATCAGTAATGGAGTTCTTAACAAGAGCCTCCATATTTGCTGCCTCCTTATAACCATGATTCAATTGAAGTTTCCTTATTGGTGAAATACACTGCACTGATAATATTGTTTACCAGCAGTTTGTGTTATTTTGAAATATAATGAATCTAAGGAACAATTAATTTTAATTTTTAGATTTTTCTTAAAAATTTATATTATTAAAGATGGTGACTAACTTTTCTAATGATGTTTGGTGAAGGGAAATAAAAAGGAAAAGAAATTATTAGATTTTTTTGAATTTATTATATTGTATGTTTTAAATAATTATGATTATTTAGTTTATTACACTATTTATCACTATATATATATATATATATATATATATATATATATATATTTATCCTTCTCTAGCATTACTTTCTGCATTCCCTAAATTTTTCTCCTACACTTTGGAGATCAAGGATTCTAGAAATTGAGGTTAACATTTGGATTTTTTATTTTCAACCAATTCGAACAACATTGGAACTTTCATTGGTTTTCAAATTATTTCTAGATTATACAGTCTCAGTTATTTTTAGATTGTGCAGTCTACATTTTTTTTAAATTGGAAATTACTTTTATTAATACAATTGCTGCTCAAATTTCTACATCAAATTTATATTCTGAGTTACACTTTCACAGCACACCTTTTTGAAATTGATTATTTTTGTCTGACAGTTATATCTAGACAACCAATTTATCTCTTTTGGATAGATAATTTCTAAACACAAATTCAACACCTTTTATGGACAGATTACTCGGAAAAAAAAATTAAAACTTTTATGAAAAGATATTCTGAAACACTAATGAAATATATTATTAAGTTTTTCGAAATAGTCCGAAATGAGAAATTTCAATGTTAATTTTCAATCCTAAGTGTGTCTCTGAAATGCTAAATAGGAGCCATTAGGTGCTATTCTCAATTATTATTGTAAAGGTGGAACCCTAACTAACTCTGGCAGGGATCGTCCATCTGTTAGATAAAAAACCCCACACAGTAAAACCCACCAATTTGATCAATATATGTGGGGTACCTATCAGTATCCATAAATACCACTTTTAAACAATTGTATCTGTCAACCAATTTTAAGACACATCGAAGTAATTAATTAATCAACACAAGTAGTGAAATAAGAAACAATTTATGAAAACACTTGGATTTCATCTAAAAACTAATAGGCAAACACTGACTCATATGTTGTACTGAAAGAAAACACTGGTATCCATCCAACTTTTCCCTGTGAACAATTAGACAAAAAAAAATTGTTTAGTGTCCACAAATATGGATTCAGTCATCTAAATCCAGTTTGTTACAGATTTCTCACATTGAATTATTTCTTAAAAAACGTCAAGTATTTTGGAATTGTGTTTCCCAAATCCGTATAGATTGTCAAATAAATAAAGTTTTAAATCGTACACATAAACTGTGACTTAATTAATCCAATCTCTTTTGAGTGCAGTGCCCTAAAATTTCCTTGGTAACACTAGACAAAGGGCCCCAACAGAAATCTCATCTATGACACTTTAGAATAATATAATCAGGGAAATCCACATATGGACTTGCACAACTACGAGAAACAGACAACCTATCATAATCACTGTATTCAAAATTTGAGTTCTACTAAGTAAATTGCACAGGTGTGATTGATAAGACAATGCTGTCTACAGTCAAATCGAACCCCAAAACATTCATCCAAAAGAAAAGGATCGGATCAGCCAGTCATTGATGTCAGACAATACATGCAACTGTATGAACACGTGTTTAAAAGCTCATGCCTGATTAAACTGTGCACCACTATATTCTAACTCGTTGGTGGCAGTAAATTCCATGCAGTGCCTGAAATCCCTTGGTTGGAGACGTATAATGGCTTTCATGATCTACCGTTTTGACTTTGATTTAGTCAAAGCTTCAATAAGTCTGTACATCCAACGGTCCAGCATTCCTGTCGTTATAAACGAGCTTTTAGACAAGAAATGTGAGTGAATGAAACAGAATAGACTGCAGCAGGAAGAATTTTAGTGGATGAAGACACCAGAAAACCAACATATGATGAGGACTAATTTCTGAAAATCTTATCATAACTTTGTAATCCTTGAGATGAAATTATATCAACTAATTTGGCTTGAATTCTTGCTTGCATTAAACAGCAGCTGAATTACATAAATTATGTGGTCTGACTTAAGTACTGTGCTAAAACCAGCAGAAATTATCATATCTTGGAAACTTTTCTATTTTATTGCCTCTAGTGTACGTGTACCTAAAACGACAATCACTTTTTGCAGAAAAATATAGGTCAACCTTGTGGATACAAGGATCAATCGAAGAAGAATAGTACAGTCAGTAATTAAGAACAAAACCTGTCACAGCAAAGGTTCCACCGAGCACAGCACATAGCCGAGTAATAAAATGAAGAAAACTACGGCGCTCTTCCTTGATAGTGACAGTAATGGGTGATAGATCATACAAAAAGTAGACAGCTGCATACAACGTAGAAATGGGAAACAATAATGAAAATCAAGACCAAAATATGAACAAAGCCAATGTCAAATATAAAACCAACCTGGCCAGGTCCGATCAAACTGATTAATTGGTGAATAATATTCTGATACTGAGAACTGATTAGTTGGTAGAACTTCCTTTGATATATATCTATATTCGGTTGGAACAACCTGCATCAGTTTAGGAAATTTCAGAATTTTACCAAAAATAGATGCTGGAATTATGAATTACAATTAAATTGTATTTAAGATTAAGGACTATACGATTATTAACACTCTCAATTCTCACTTTAGGAGTTGCTAGTTTTTCCAGCAGATTAAAGGAAGAGAAGTTGGGCATTCAAAGTAAACTTTACGTAATTGTGGCTGATCAAGAAAGAAATCTGACCAGTACTATAAATTGAGGATATATAAACCAGGCTTTAAATCCAAGGGAGTGATTGTATTGAGCATTCTACAAAGAGCAACTCTGCTAAAAATCAAAATCATAAACTGATGCTTGATTTCAATGTAAAAAATTTACTTACAGGCAGATTACCTAATGTAATTATGTTGATTAGAGTACCTTTATATTCTTGTAATTATTTGTAACTAACCCTTGTATTTATGATTCTTAATATAAATATTTGCTCTTCGATGCAATTTAAACATGGAATTCACCCCACGTATCTCGTTATTTTCTTTCACAAAATAAAGAATAAGTTGTTTTTTATACAAGTTAAAATTTTATTTGACTCTAAATCTAGAAGACACGACCCAAAGTTAGAAAACTAGAAATCAATATCTTTCCAGTAAAAATTCCACGATGTTTGTACATTCACAGACTAGAAGCACAACAAAACCAGGTTCTATAAAATGCATCCAACCTTGCTATTCCACTTGGGCTGAATTCTTTCAGATCTTGGTATTTTCTTTGCTTTTTTATTTATGGGTTTTCTATTGGTATGGAATGGTAAGCTTAAAGTTCAATTGTGTTGGTACTTGGTAGTGTATATTGGACACTTGCACTTCATCCAGATCATTACAAGTGTTCTCCTTTTCTTTGCACTCAAACTCTCTGGCTTTTCAACAGGAATATGTGGGGAAAATTGGCAATTGATGGATAGATGTTATTTTATTTCCACAAATTAATAATAGACAATCTTAACTTCTTCTGCTTGCAAATTCTGCTTCAGTTGGCTACCTAACAGTTTACAAGTGTTTGATTAAGTGGATTTAACTACATTCAAGAGAAAAGGAGAACCACCCAAGACTGAGAAGATTTTTGAGAGCAGAATAAATATATAGGGAGGGAGAAAGGAAAAGATGGTTTGATTATTATGTGATTGTTGTTAAACAAGTCTTGGCCTTCTGCATGATCTTAATTTTGATTGCCATTGAATGACCATATACTAGGAGTAGGAAAATATTAAATTAGATCCAATATGCTCCACTTCTGGATTGGTCCAATCAATTATAGATCTAAATAATTGAACTAGAATTAAATTCAAATCCATATTTTCTATAAAAATAACAGTTTAGAGTTTTATAGATCCAAATCCATATAATTGATTGGAATACAAATAGTTTTGATGTTTATAAATCAGTTTGATACGGACTTTAAAACTAGTATTTTTTTTCAAATTTGATTTTAAAATTTTCAAAATAATTTAAAATCAAAAGATAACAAACAAATATTGAGGATATATGTGAAAACACAGAAAAAGTTTAGTGGACTCAAAACTCAATTCAGAATAATAATAGGCAATATGAATGATAAAAAAAAATAATTGATGATATTTAGTGAGAAACGAAACTCACATATAAAGGTGAATAAATATAATTTGTTTAGATAAATATTAACTAAAAATATACAAAATATGTTTTGCAGGATTTACTTTGTAAATTTCATGTAATTCAATTTCATAATTATTAACCCTATGAAGATATAAAAAAAATAGCAATAAAAGTGTGTGTGTATATATGTCATTCAAGTATTGTACTCACGTATTACATAATATCACGTGTTGCATGTCTTTGGTTTAGTGTGAGAATAAAATAAAATTTTAAGTTTTCTTTTTCCAAGTCTTAATAAGTATAACATTTTTCTTAAAACGTAAACCAACACAAGGGGGCCAACTCAACTAAAAATATCTTGATGTTTAGCAAACACACATGTTACTTTATATTCATCTATGCATTTTTTAACTAAAATATAGTAATTGATATCTCTTTATCCTTCCATTTCAAAACTAAATTCTTAAGTAATACACTATTAGGTCTTATTAGAAAGTGACACTGACATGCACTTCCATTCAAGACATGTAAACAGTGTACACCTAGTTCTAAAGAAAGCATGTACGTGTACCAAATATAAAAAAAACTGGTTTGTTTTTTAGATTATTAATTAATTGCATATTTTACGAAATATGAAAGATTTCAACAAATATTCATTCTAAAAAAATATTATTAAAAATATATATCACTTTAAAATTATTTTAGATTTCAAACCAATTTTGAAAACAAACCAATTTTAAAATTGGTATCAAACTGATGAATAAACATCCAAACTACTTTCTTTTAGAAAACATGGATTTAGATTTACAAAAATCCAAACTGACCTTTTTAGAAAAAATATATTTGGATTTAATTACAATTCAATTATCTGGATTTAGATTGAATCTTAGCATATGTCATATACTAAGAGGACACAACAAATATTTGACAACCCATTTCATCAGCAGGCAGGCAAGAATCAGTCTAGATAAATGAAAAGGATGAGAAAAATAGATAAATTGGCATTCTCCAAACTATCAGAGGAGCACGGAGGAGTAATCAGGGCAAACTGCACTGTTACTTAGGCTAAGTAGAAAGATTACTAAGAAAGAGCTCAAATCACAAACCTTTATATAATATTTAAATGTTCCACTGGTATCATGCAGAATCCTGTTTGTGTCATCAAGTGGATTGTGAATTCCTGGATATTTGGGGCCAAATGATAAATCATGGATGACATGACTAACATTTACATTCTTTGCTCCATCAAAGATCTGCAGAAAACCATCACAACTGAGTTAACTATCAAATATAGTAGAAGTCATGAATCATGAATATGATGAGCGTCTTTCTAAGCAAATTTTAGACAAGAAGGCCTCATACAAGGTACAAAAAAGTCATATTGGAATAAATTTATCTGCATATTCTTAATTAAGTCTTTATAGAACTGAGCTTCTCTCTCCCTCCCTCTCTCACTGTATATATGTATATATATAGTTAAAACAAACTAATCTAATGGCTAAAACTATTTGACTTATAAGTAAGAAAGAAAAAATTAAAGGAATCACGTGACTCCTTATTAAAGTATTGTATACTCTTGAGTCACATGACTCTTTATTAGAGTACTTTACGTATACAGTACAAAGTATGTTAGTTTGCTAGACTTAGTTTTGAGTCTGAACAGAAATACAAAAAAGGCTAACAAAAAACCTACACCTAGGATCCTATAGGATAGACAGGCACAACCAAAACAACTTTCACAAAATAATCTAGAAGACATAAGAGAGCTTTTTCTAACACTCCCCCTCAAGCTGGAGTATATAGGTTGTATCACCAAGGTTGTAACATATGAACTCAATTTGAGGTCCCCTTGAAGATCTGGTCAGAACATAGGCAACCTGATCATTGGAACAGATTACTTCAGTATTAATTTTCTTGGACAGCAACTTATCCCAAAAAATGACAATCAATTTCTGTGTTCGATTCTTTTATGGAACTCTGGGATTAGAGACAATGTGAAATGTTGCTTGATTATCACAATACAATTTCATCTTATGAATCGCACAAAACTTCAATTCGTGGAGATGTTGGATCCACACAAGTTCGCAGGTTGATGGAAACTGTCATGTGTACAGTTTTTTCTTTTGAATAGTGCAGTCGATCACACGATTTGATATGCCTATAAATCAAATTCTAATAAATCTAATTATAATAAGATATTCCTATAATAATAAGATCCTAATTAAATAAGAAAATAAGTCATAAATTTTAAAACGATATTTAAAATATCATCTAAGATACTCTAAAATATTCTATAGATGATATCATCCAATATTTCTCATATTTCTTACTGTTATCTTAAACCACTTCAAACTTACCCAAACAAAAACTGATTATGATTTCATTATATTAATACTTGATTATTGAAATAATTTATTTTTCACAGCTATCCTAAACATATCTACATGTATATAAGATTAATGAAAAAATTGATATTTTACCATTTGTGCAACATATATATTAAGTCCATGTACTGAAATATGGAAATTTCCAGCAACCCTTTGAACATCTAAAACACCATAAACCTGCAATGAATTAATACCATTAAAGAAAATGTTAAGAATTTTGAAGGTTGAACACAATTTTACCAAAAATAATTCATATATGGTAATTTATTTATACCCGGCATCCTTCCTGATTTTTTATAGCTTCCTTCACTTTCTTGATAATATTTTCAGTAGATTCATCAAGATTTTGCAAATGAATCTTCTGTTCTGAATGCTCATCATGATCTTTATGATCATCTGTTCACAGTTTTTACAAGGCTGTAAGTGGTGAAGAAAACAACTTAACAAGAATATGATATACACAATCAAATGTTTAGCCCTTAAAACCACGCTACTTAAACTACAGTTTGAATTTAGAAGAACAAGACTAATAGAATATGTGAGCAAAACAAAGGTTAGGGTAAGAACAATCCAGAAAAGGCAGAAGCACTAAACAACAAGAAAGGTGCAGCAAAGTGCAATCACCAAACAGCAGGAAGGGCACAGAAAACATAAACTGAGGCAGCATCCAAAGAAGAGGGTCCCTCAAAAGAGAGATCAAGGACCAAAGATTGAAATTATATTTGTGTAACCAAACTATTTTTCATCACCAAACCCTGTGAAAGCATAAACTGGTGCAGCATCCAAACAAGAGGGTCCTTTAGAAGAGAGCTTCAAAGATCAAAACAGAACAGGGAAAGCCTAATATCAGCACTGAACAGCAAATCACTCTTGCAACTAGTGAAATTATACATTTGAAACAATTTCTTCAATATTTGACGTTTGGCAAGACAAAACCAACGAAATTTATGTTATAACCAAGTTATTCCAGTGTTTCATCAGCAAACCCTATGAAAACATAAACTGGTGCATCATCCAAGAAAGAGGGTCCTTCTCAAGAGAGATCCAAAGATAAAAACAGAACAGGGAGTGTCTAATAACAGCACTGAAAAACAAATCAGTCTTGCAACCAGTGATATTATACATTTGAAACAATTTCTTCAATACTAGAGGTTTGGTAAGACAAAATCTATGAAATTTATCTGACATAAGCAAGCTATTCCAGTGTTTCATCAGCAAATCCGACACAGGTTGATTGCCATTCATCTAAGAGAAGAATTTTTCTGTGGAAATCATCAATGTTGTCAAATCACAATTATACCCATAGGATCATACAATCCAGCATGTTTCTAGGAATTTCTAATCCCATTCACAACCTGGTTAGGATTACTTGAAAACTTGAGACTGGCAAGTTTATTTTTTAGTTCTATTTGTGTAACCCAGAAGAAAAATTGTGCCCTGTTTACCTTTATCTAGCATGGTTCATACTCTCTCTTGACTGCCTACTCATGATACACTCCCAACTAATTTTTTCACTACATTCTGAAGTTCAGTTTCCCCTCATCAGCTATGTTTTCTGTTCTGAACTAATCCCTTGTAAGTTGTATTCATGTTTCCCTCTGTTCTCTGTCCTCAAGCATTCTCTGATTTAATCTCACCTCTACATTATGATGTTTGAGCATAACTCAAAGCCTTTAGGCATCTTCAAGTCAGTGTAAGTGTTCAGATAATGTTCTGTTAATCAACCACATATATTGGCATTGTTTGCCAGTTGGCAGTTTTACTTTACATATTCTAAAAATTGTATTTTATAGGTTAAATTACTGCATAATGGTTGAAGTATTTGTCAACTTTTAATTAGGTCCTTGAATTAGTATTTGTTTTATAATTGGATCCTTCCATCTAATTGTTGATATGGAACATTAACTACGTGACCTAATTAATCCCTAAATTTTAGTATTGTCACCTCTATAGATCTGCGTCTGAGTATTTTGGCTTCTACAGATCATGAACCTAATATTTTCTAGTGGGTTCTTCAACAAGTATTCTCACCTCATCAGGTCCACTCAACCCAAGTATTCTATAACAAGTCTCTTCAAGCTTCACCCTACAACAACCTTATTGCAAACTCACACAACTGAGCTAGATAGTTCATTTTCCATAATGACAATTAGATAAAAGAACCTAATTTAAAAACAAATACAAATTCAAGGACCCAATTAAAAAAAGAAGCTTAGGAACATAAGTAAAAATTGTCAAATAATCCAAGGACCAACAAAATAATTTGATCTATTTTGTACTAAGTATAACCATTTCATATTACATTTGACCTTTAATGTCATTGATAATATGTAAAATACTACATGTTTTTTATTATGTATGTATGATCCCTTATATAAATTCAAATTAAATCAACTTTTTTAAAGTATTATTTTCAATTTATGTTATTTTATATGTTTATATACAGACATAATATTTTAAATAAGATTTTATGAACTGTGTCATGAACACACAATCTGTGTTTTTTTTCCTCCCTCTGATCCAAGGTAAGATTTTGATTTCGACAACCCTGGAAATCATACATCATTAGCGAACTCCAGTGATCAACTACCACATCTTCCCCAAATCTTTTTTTTGTTTTTTGCAAGGACACAACAAGCTTGATGCATATGACATATATGCACCAACTTGTGGGGGGAACATTAATTACTATAAACAATATCCTTACTTTTATCTCTATTGATTAGGATTTAAAACTTATATAGGATTTATATTGTACTTAGATATAAATATTAAATATTAATTCATAAGGGTTGAGAGGATTAAGAAGAATTCTCGTAGTCTTTGTTGGTAATTTTAGATAATGCCCTCGTATTTGTAGATAATATTCTTATCACTGAAACCTAGTACTCAAGTTATAATGATTTTTTACTCATACTACAAATTCAGAGGCGAATGGAAATTCTCTAGAGCAATACCAAATATTCTAACTTTTAAGGGTCTACTTGATATCTAGAGGATCCTTATCTCTTAATAAGAACAGCCTTCTCACCATCCTATACTCCTCAACTTCCATAACTCTAAGCATTTTATTCTGTCAACAGAAATTTATGAAGCAGAAAGAACCAGCACGCAGGAGGTTTAACAAGAAATAGTTTTGTTCAAAAATCAAACACCCTAAAGTTAAAGATATTTGGTGAAGGTGTATAAATGGTTTTCATATGTAACACACCCACAACATAATAACCTTTTTCTAGGCATGATGTGTGGATAATGCATATGCTCTTCAACTTTGTACTGAATTTAACTTTTCATTTAAAGAATGGAGGTAAAAAAGACTTAACAATAGCTCACACGATCATAATCTTACAGATGTTTTGATACCATGTCAAAAACCAACTCTCCTAAGAGCTTAAGCAATTGGATTGGATGAAGTACATGAATGATTTTTATACGAACAGATACTCGTGTGAAGTAATATATGTCAATTAAACTAAAACAGGTATTTTCAGTCAAACATTTATGACTAATTGTTTGGAAACAATATGAAAAATTAGTAGGAGAAGAGCATCCCTTTATCATCCAAAAGAAAAATAATAGACATAAACCCAATACTAAATAAATGAATTGAATCCAGGCATATACAATTTTTGAAGTTTTAAACTAGACTCCTTAAATCATATATACACATAATGCAACAAGACATTACCATGCTTATGATGGGTATGCCCCTTTTCAACAAGATCGGATATGTATTCAGTGCCAATTATATGGCCATCACTGTTCAGGCGAAGCTGCAACAAGTTCAAACAAAGGGTAAATAATTATTAATCATAAAATAATTTAAAAAGAAACAAAAATTAGATAAATTTACTTGACATGAGTTAATGATGACTGTTCACCATTGAAGATCTCATATCGACTAGAGATATGCTCAAATTATAGTATGTAAAACAATGCAAACCTCACCTTACAAGTCAGTTTTGTAACTTAAAATTCACTTTCTAAGATGGTATTAGAGTATCTCCTAGCAAGGTTTATTGGTTTTATCATGTTACCTCCCACTAGACCATCCACAAATATTTAGTCTCACTTGAAATTAGTCCTAAGCATGAATCTTACATGGGAGATATGACCAAATTATAACATATAAGTAGCTACAAAACTCGTCTTACAAGTCGGTTTTGTGAATTTGAATTAGGCTTAAAATCCACTTTCTAAGATGCACATATAATATATAGTGAACCATGTGTCTCAATTACACCATGCACATATAATGGTTAGCCTCTAGCCTAAAACAATGAATCTATATGTATTTATGTTTTTATTTCAATGTTCACTCTCCAGCTAGAGCTTATCGCTAGAACTTCAAATTGATAAACTGCAACAATCTCAGCAACAATGTGACAGCTACAATAAAAAGTTACCACAACACAGTGCAAAAGCATTGTTCTCTTGAACTACTGACTTATATTAAACACATGCATCTGTGTCGTCTCTACTAATAGGAGGGGAGTCGGCCAATTAGCATAGAACATCCAACAATACATGAGTAACACTCATCTAAAATATTAAGGCATATTCATGAAGCTCCTTTGGCCTACTGCATTACAAGGTACTATCACACCACATCCCAACAGCAACTCCTAGACATTTTAGACACTCAAATGAGAAACATATCTCTTCATCTCAATGACATACTTACGTATCACTACATCCCAAAGATATACTCCGACATATCAGTACATCTCAACAAACACACGACACAACATTCTAAACACTTCAAAACGTGGTACACTATTACGAACTACAAAACCAACTTACTTTCCATATGTTAGTATCAAGATCCACCTCGTGCTTGCCCGACATATCAATGGCGTCTACACTCAAAACTGCCCACCAAGACAGAGAACAAACATTCAGAATTCCATACACACACACAACCCCGCATCAGAACCCAAAAGAAAAAAAAAAAAATCAAAACAGACAAAAAGACCTCACTAACTAACCATCACAAGGCAAAGAAGGGAACGTCATGTTAATATGAATTGGAAGAGTCTCCCCTCGCTTCAAGTCCACTGACATCTGCACAGGTCAAAACCATTTTTTAATTATCTATTCCATCATCATATTTGTTTACTAATTCAATTTCAACTCATGAGTGAAAAAAAAAACCTGGTGAACGGTGTAAGTTGTAAGATAATAACGGAGCTCGTGCACAAACAATGTGGCCATTATAATCAAACCAATTACGGATACTGCAACAAAAACGACGACGCAGAAATGAACATTAAATTGAAGAAAAAAAGTCACAAACAAATAAGTAACTGAAAGAAAAAAGAAATTGGGAACGAAAAGGGGAATGAATACCAAGAGCCCCAGATTGGGTTTTCTGCAACAAGTGATCCTCGGCGCGTGGAAAGGCGTCGAGGTTTTTAATGACTTGTTTCATTCCCATCTTCTGCGTTCGGAGTTCGACCCAACAACCTCTTCTGATCAGAGGGAAAAGAATTGTGAGGGAATTGGAAAGGTAAAAGAATTTCAATCGAAAAGAAGAGAAAAAAGGAACCGAAACGGAACGGGAAGAACCAACGACGCTCCCTTTTCCAATTCCTCGATGTGGTCTTCCAATAATCAAAATGTGCTCTACACAGTTTAGGAATCTGTTTGCTTTTTATGGCATTTTTTTTTCCTTTAAAACATGGTTTTATACTAATTGTCTTGCGCGTGCATTATTGACTATCTAAATAAGTTCTTAATATACCAACTTAGATCCTCTTCTCACTTCAAAATCTAGACCGTTGAAACAACATTAGTAATCTTTCCATATAAGTAAAAATGTAATACAAAACAAACTAATATTAGATACAATATTTTATTCATAAGATTTTCGTTATTGATAAAAAGAGAAAATCAAACAGAATGGATAGTTATTTATTTTTTTAATTATTAAAATGACTTGGTGAATTTATTTATAAT
>Ga0123341_1000804_pt1 | contig 21482 bp, 19 predicted proteins | sample Turbeapinknodule_FD_89959 | JGI IMG/M metagenome (GOLD analysis project Ga0123341, IMG submission 89959) | Root nodule microbial communities of legume samples collected from Mexico - Turtle bean Mexico pink nodule | ecosystem: Host-associated > Plants > Roots > Nodule | place: Mexico: Nepantla...
AACTTAATATGCATAATAAGAATATTAAGTTTTATTAAAAAAAATAACAATAGTATAAAAATATGAAATTATTTATATTTTAAAATATTTTCAAGAAAGAGTATGTATTACTTTTTTTATTTATGTGAAAGATGTATAATTTGATTTGAGATTATTCTGAAAAACATGAGTGGCCCTTTATAAAGCAGTTGGATTGTACTTTCCGAATTCAAGAAGAGGAATGTTTATCGTCCCTCCCAAATGTTCATGAACGGTGAGGATTCCACGATCGAATACAGCTATATAAAAAAATACTAATTGTAATAATTTTATTATAAAAATATATTTATATTTTATTAAATAAATTTTATTTATATATGCATTGTAAATACTGTTGTTACTTTGATAAATTTTAAAAATATTTATTTTAAGATACTTTTTAAGAGGTGCATGCGAAATTACTAAATAAGAAAAAAAAAGAGTAAACTCAATTCAATCCAATTAATTTGATTAGGTAATTGGACCCAAGTGAGACTCTTTGCATCCTTAATTAAACTATGTATAAATATGACTACAGTTATTATCACAATGTGTTATTACTATATGACAACTGTTATGTTAAATATTTCAATAACCTGGTGATATTATTAATCAGATGTCAAATCAAATTTAATCATTATGAATGATGTTTAATGAATTTTTGTGTCAATTTTCAATTACAAAAGATGACACATTTGATTCTCAGATATGTTATAGAAAGTAAAAGGTTGGAGATTTGTTAAATGTTGTGAAAGTTATAATGTGTTTTTTATTTGAAATGAAAAGGGGGAATTGAAGAATTGGGCTAAAAGTATAACCGAATAAGTATAATATATGAAGCTCAAATAATAAAGTTAAAGGAAGAATTTGTAAGTAGTGTGAGAAGTACATTTACCCCACAAACAATTGACACTTCTTTTAAGCCAATAACATTTTTTCTTCATCAAAACGATTAATTTTGCATTCATTTTACACTAATGAATACTCTTCTCAAATGGGTGTTGAGACCTAGAGAACGATTGTCTTACTCCTTCCTTCGGTCGATCGTTATCACTCTCAACTTCATGCTTCACCTTCCTCCTCTCGGTCGTCTGGTAGCAGAGGCTGGGATGGTATCTGCAGAAGGCAATCCGACGATCAAGTCAGTCAGGGTGTCGGCACTCGGTTGTCAGAGTACTGTAGATAATGACGTACCTGATTCTTGGAATCTGTGCTATTTATATTACCTTAATGGGTCTTCGTTGGTGGGTCAGATTAGGAGGTTGGTTCTTGTTTAGGGTTGCGCTAAACAACTCTTAATTATGGATTAACCTTGCTAACTTGGTCAACCCATGACTCGTCGTCATGGGTCGGTCGGCCACGTGTCGTCATGTGACCTTTTATCGTGGTCGAGTGGTCAGTTGGTTCGGGATTCTGACCGACTCAGTGAGTCGTCCGGTCGTGCCAGCACTAGTGCAAAAAGGCAAAACGAATGCGACTATTTTATATTTATAAGGGCGATTATATAGCCGCACTTGATGAGCACGCATTCTTAAATCGGAGATTTACAAGTGCGGCTATTTAGCCGCATTCGTAAATGCGGCTATGGTAAATAGCCGCATTCGTATTTAATTATTTAAAAAAATAAAATAAAACCCTAAACCCTAAGGCAACAATAGCGGTGGCAGCAACAACAACGAAGCAAATACGACATATCAATAACACAAACAGCAGGCAATGAAGCTGTGGTGACCTTCGTCAATACAAGAAAACAAATAGATAAGAGAAACGAAAAAAATATATATAAACCAATGGTGAAGAAGAAAGAGAACTCGAAACGAACTTACAATGACACAAAGAAGATAATGAAGGCTTGTAGAAAACAAGAGGAAGCACGAGAGCATAAACAAAAGAGAAAATGAAGCGTCATAGAACCCTTCGTCAATGCAAGAAAACAAACAAATAAGTGAAACGAAATTTTTTTATAAACCATTGGTGAAGAAGAAAGAGAGTGAATCGAAACGAACTTACAATGGTACGAGAACACAATTAAACTCGTAGAAGAAGAGAGGAACACCAGAGCAGAAATAAAGAGAAAACGCGAAGCGCCAAAAAGAAAGAAAGTATGAAAGCGTAAGTGGCGCGCTTCAAAATTAGGGTAAAAAATGATTTAAGAATGCGGCTATTAGTAATAGTCTTATTCGTAAATGAAATTAATTTAAAAAATGCTACCGCGTTTTGAATGACAACGGCTAACCCTAAAACTGCATTAAATAAATACTCGTTGTTTATACATTTTGTACTAGTGCAGTACACTTGCCCCCCAAGCTCGAGGGCTAATGCAGCCGAAGAGTCTGAGAATTGGGTGTCATTTGGTGACATAATGATGGGTGATGTGATTGAAAGCGGCGCCTGAACGAGTGACGTGACGCCCATTTATGAGGGGATTTTTGGGAGCCAAAATGACGTGGACCGTTGGATCGAGGAGATCCAAGGGTTGAGAAATTTGTGACGTTTGGGCTTCTGAGTCGTCCTCGGGCTAGAAAGAGAGGTTGTCAACAGTGGCTTCTCACGCTTCCTTATTCACATTGTGCTCCGAGTCCCGAACGACTATCGTCGGTTTATGTTGTTGTTCTCGTCCTTTCAAGGTTAGTGATGTCTTCCCACTCTCGTCCTACTTCTTCCACTTCGGCCGTTCCTTCTCCTCTTCCCGAGCCCCCTTTGTCTTCGTCTTCTTCGTCCCCTTCCTCTTGTAACGAAATCCTTTCGATCGAGGCAATTTAAACCATTGCCCCCGAGATGGAGGAAGTAAGGGGTGATGACCCGGGCAGCGGTTGTGTCTGTATGAGGGTCTTAGCTGGGTTGATCCCAAAGTGTTCAGAATCACGTTCGTCTTTTTGACGGACGCCTCTGTTTTTGATTTTTTGAATAGGGTTTATGTTTGGAAGGCTTCTGCTAGGGGATCCCTGTTAACATTTGGTCCTTGTTCATTGACCGACTGAGTGTACAGGGAACGGTCATCCACCGAACCCCCTTTCTTCTTCATGTACACTTGTTTGTTTTCTAACTTGCACGTGTCGCTTCCCTTTGAAACGTTCACGGTGGGCGCCCTTCAGGCGCTCAACGTTGCGCCGAGTCAGTTGCACCCGAACACGTGGGCGTCCATGCAGGCCTTTCGCGTGGTATGCCAAACTTTTGGTGTGTGTCCTTCTGCGTCCTGTATTTTGCATTTCTATACCTCTCATCCGTCTGACCCTATTAGCTGGCATTCATTAGTCAGTCGAGTGGACAATATTTTGTTCAAAGCCTACACGGCCTCCTACAAAATTTTAAAGAGAGGTTCTTTCAAGTGTTTGTGGATCTCACAGGTATGTCGCACTTCTTTGATGTTGTCGGGCAGCCTAGGTTTCCTTTATTTTGGACCAGGAAACCTACAAAGATAAAGGATTAGCCTTGTCTGGTCAACCCGAGTGCTGGTGAGCAGGAGATTTTCGCTCTTTTCGATAGCCTTCCTAGAAAAATCCTCGCGCAGCTAGTGATGTCCTTGTACACCGAGTCTGATCGTGAAGCGGCCTTTGACGGTATGTTAACATCTTAGACCTTCTGTCGTTTCTTGGAATTTTGACTAACACTTTGTTTTTGCTGCAACAATCACAAAAAGAGAAGTCCCCCAAGCGGTCGGCATGTTGAAAGCCTTCAAAGATCGTGTTAAGGAGAAGAAAGGGCGTTCGAGCCCCGAGACCCTGCAGACAGAGGCCCAAGCAGGGCCATCCCAGAAAAATCCAAAGAAGAGGGCACAAAAGGGTGGCAACATCGCGCGGACCTATCGCTCTCCTGGCGAGATGCCCATTCCTCCTCTGAGCCAAACGACCATCAACCTCGACTCCCAGCCGACTGATGACTTCAACTGGCCTATTCCAACCACAGTCGCCATGCCGGTGGCGGCCGTTCAGCAGTCACCCATATCGATGTTGGGGGGTGACTTGCGCTTTGTTGGGGGGGGGGGTAAGTGTGAATCCGCCTCCTAACACTGAAGAACTGATCCGGGCGGTCCCTGAGGATGACATAGAGATGATATGTCGAGGTCTGATAACCCGACACGAGGCAGCGGCGCGCGGTTGGTGCGTGGAGAAGGTCTCCCGCTTGGAGCACGAGCTCCTTGAGGTGTCGAGCAGCCTAAAACAAGTTGTTAACGCGAACACAACTTATTAGAAGAAGCTATGCGATCAGGCTGTTGAGCGGGAGCTCGATGCGGCACAGATAGCCGAGCTGCAACGGTTGGAGGTCAACAGGGCAGCGACTTGTTGTTGGACTTCCTAACATCACTGCGCATCCTCCAGACAAGGTCTCCTTTGTGGAAGCTTCTTGGCCGAACCTTCGTGTTGTATCATCTTGCCACCCGCAGCTTGCATGCAGCCTCGTGGATTTTGCTCTTGTCGCGAAGTTCATTGATGAGGTCAAACCCGACCGCCAGGCTTTCTTGATTTATGTATAAATCGAAGAGTTGTCATCTGATGGACGACTCACCCACTTCTATCAGGATCATGGCTTCAGTGTCGTACATGAGGCTATACGGCGTGTCTTGTGTCGTCGTCTGAGGTGTGCACCGATATGCCCACATGACTTCTAACAGTTCCTCTGTCCACCTTCCCTTTGCTACGCCAAGTCTCTTCTTCAACTCGTTCAAGAGGACTTTGTTAGCGACTTCGACTTGACCGTTCGTCTGAGGATGTTCGACCAAGCTGGTCACGAATTTGATACCGAGGTCACCATAATAGGTCTGAAGCCCTCGATCGATGAACTACCATTCGTTGTCCGATATGATAATGTTCAGCACCCCAAATCGACACACGATATTCTTCCAAACAAAGTTTTGGACATTTTTGGCCGATATAGAAGCGAGAGGCTCGGCCTCTATCCACTTTGTGAAGTAGTCCACCGTGACCAGTAGGTGTTTCGTTTGACCTTTGTTAGGCGAGAAAGGGTCGATGATATCCATCCCCCATATGGCAAACGGCCAGGGCGATGTCATGATGTGGAGATCCTTCGATTTTGAGTGATGCAGGGGACCAAACTCTTGGCACTTCAAGCATTTCTTCACGTATTCTGCACAATCTCCTTGGACGGTCGACCAATAGTACCCTTCCCGAATAACTTTGCCCGCCATTGTTCGTGCTCCAGAGTGGTTATCACACGCTCCGTCATGAATCTCTTGTAGCACGTATTGTGCTTGTCCTTTGGTGAGGCATTTTAGGAGTGGCGTTGAATAGCCTCTCCGATACAGATTATGACCGATCATCGTGTATTGGGCGCATTGCAGTCTGATCGCTTTCTCATAGCCCGATTTGCACGTTCCATGCTTCAAATATTGGATGATTGGACTTATCCAAGTATTGGCTTCGATAATGGCCAAGCATTCGGCATCCCCCATGCTCAGCTGCTTCAGATGAATCTGAAGGACTGATCGATGGTGGCTTTGCTTCTTGGTGGAAGCAAGGCGAGATAGCGCATCTGCTCGTTCATTGTCCTGTCAGCGTATGTGTTCGATGATGACCTTATCGAATTTGGAAATTGAATTGTCGACCGTGTGGTAGTATCTCTAGAGTAGGGGCTCCTTGACTTCGAATTCGCCTTTGATCTGGTCGACGACAAATTGGGAGTCAATTTTGCACACTACCTCGTGGGCTCCGAGGTCATGGGTGAGGTTGAGGCTGGCCAAGATGGCTTTGTACTCGGCCTAATTTTTTGTTGCCTTGAAGGCAAACTGCAATGCTTGTTCAACTAGTAAGTCGTCTGGTCCTTCTAGGACGACCCCTGCGCCGCAAACGGTCTTATTGGACGATCCATCCACATATAACGTCCATTCGGTCGATACATGTGGTTGCGGTGGTAATTCTGTCGAGAAGTCTGCCAAACACTGGGATATCATGGCGACTCTCGGTTCGTATCCGATGTCGAATTCTGATAGCTCGACCGACCACCCTATCATTCGTCCTACAAGATCGGGTTTCGACAATATCTTATATATAGGGTAGTTGGTTTTTACCGTTATGGCGTGGTTTTTTGGAAGTATGGTCGCATCCTCCTTGCGGTCAGAACCAATGCTAGCGTTACCTTCTCTATCATTTGTTACCTTGTCTCGACTGCATGGAGGGTGCGACTGACAAAGTACATCGGTCGTTTTTCTTTGTTGATCTCTTGCACCAAGGTTGCGTTGACCGCTTCTTCTGATACTGCCAGGTATACCACAATCGGCTGCTTCTACCTTGGCTTTTGAATGACGGCCGACGACGATAGAAATTCCTTGAGCTGGTTGAAAATGTCTTCACAGGTTTCATTCTAGCTAAAATTTGTTGTTTTTCGAAGCATCTGCACCATCGGTCTGATCCGTTCAGCTAATCGAGGAACAAATCTGGACAATGTTGTCAACTGACCGAGCAGTTGTTGCACCTCTTTCAGGTTCTTCGGGCTCCTCATTTCAGTTATTGCTTTACACTGGTTGGGGTTGGCCTCGATTCCCCGGTGGGTCAGCATGAAACCCAAGAATTTGCCTCCCTCGACCTCGAACGCACACTTCTCGGGATTGAGGCGCATGTTGGTTCTTCTTAGAGTGTCAAAGACTTCTTCCAAGTCTTTGATGTAATGGTCACATAGACCTCCATGCTCCTGCCGATCATCCCTTTGAAGATTGTATCCATCATTCGCTGGTACGTCGCTCCTGCGTTCTTTAGGCCGAACGACATCACTTCATAGAAGTAATTTGCGCCATCGGTCGTGAAGGTCGTCTTCTCTTTGTTCCTGGGGTGCATGCTTATCTGGTTATAACCAGAGTAAGCGTCTAGGAAGCTTAGCACTCTGTGTCCGACCACCTCATCAACAGTCGATTGATGTTTGGCAAGGGATATGAGTCCTTCGGGCATGCTTTGTTCAAGTCTTATTAGTCAATGCACATTCGCAACTTGCCAGTGGATTTGGTGATCATGACTACATTGGCGAACCAAGTAGTATACCGGGCTTCTCGGATGAACCCGGCTGCTAGGAGCTTCTCGGTGTCTGCTCTGGCCACGAGCCTTTTTTATTCTCCATGATTTCTCTTCATTTGCGCGACCGAGCGTGCTTCTTTGTAGACTGAAGGTCTGTGGGTTATGACTTCAGGGTTCACGCCTAGTACCTCGACGGTCGTCCAAGTGAAAAAGATCAACATTCTTCTTCAAAGCTTGATGTATGAGCTCGGCATCAGCGGTTGCCATTGTTGTGTTGATACTAGTGTAGTGTTCTTCGTCGATGAGTTGGACATGACGCAACTCGTTCTTCGCTTCAAGCCTTAGTTCCACCTCTTGATGATCGAGATCGATCATGGTGACTGCATGCTCTGCTGGTCGCACATCTCTTTGAGGAGACCTCCCTCGTCCAGGCATCTTACGCTTGGGTGATCGACTACCAATCGCCTTCTGACGAGTGGGTTCCACTCTTAGGCTCTCTGCGTAGCACTCCCTTGCAACCTTTTGATCCACATGGATCGTCAAGATGTCGCCCGACAGAGATGGGAACTTCATCGCGAGATGTAGGGTGGACACGATCGCTCCAAGCTTGTTGAGAGACGACCGTTTGAGCAGAATGTTGTATGAGGTATTGACATCGATAACCAAGTACCTGATCTTCAGGGTTTTACTTGCCTTTTCTAGGTCGAAAGTGGTGTATAACTCGATGTACCCCTTCGTGCCTACTTGCTCTCTTCAGAAGCCGACTACGAGGTCGTTGTAGGGTATCATATCCTTTATTGGAATCCTCATGGTCTTAAAGGTCTTCCAGTAGAGGATGTCGACTGAGCTCCCTTGGTCCACCAGGGTCTTGATGACGGTGAAGTTGTCAATGTCAACCGACATCACCATTGGGTCATCCTAGGAAGGGTCGACACCCTTGAAGTCTTCATCTATGAACGTGATAGGTGACATCCTCGGCCGAATGGCCACATAATTGACCTAGTGCACAACGCGCAGATGCTTCTTCCTGGCGCTGTTTGAGCTGCCTCCTCTGGCGAATCCACCAGCTATGGTGTTTATCACTTCACGACCCCTCCTTCGGTCATCCCTTGGAGGGTCGTCCCTCCTCGTGCGGCGTTCCTGTCACCGATCGTCCTCCCGCCCTTGGAGATGTGTGATCTCTTTTCCTTGATGTTTCTTCCCTGCGCGGGGAATGCCTCATAGTACGACCGCCTTAGACGAAGCGGCGCAAGTGCCCAGTCTGTATCAGCTCTTCTATCTTTTCTTTCAGGGTCTGACATTCTTCAGTCGAATGAACGGTATTCTGATGATACCGACACTTCTTGTTGCGGTCGACGTTATCAGGACTTAGGGCCCTTCTGGGTGGTGGCATCAGTTCTGCACTAAGGGCTTCTTGCATAATCTTCCCCCTATCAGCATTGAGAGGTGTATAGCGTGAGAACCGAGGGCCACGATTATCCCACCTGGGGTCTCCTCGTCCAGATCCGGACTTCCCTTGTCGCTCCTTATCATCCTTCTTCTCACCACTTGCCTCTGCCTGAGCCTAGTTTCTGAACTGGCGCAATTCTTCCAGTTGCATGACCTTAGCAGCTCGGCGCCTAAGTTTGTCCAAGCTTGCAGCAGGTTGCATGCATAAGCTATCTGCAAAAGGACCCAGTCGTAGGGCCGTGAGCATGTGGTGCAACGCCACATCAGGACTGAGATTTCGGATGCTCATGGCGACTTTCCCGAATCGGTCGATAAATTTTCTCAACGATTCTCCCTTCTCCTGGCGGATGCTAACTAGGGCGATGGACGCCAGGTGATGGGGCCGGCTGGTAGCGAACTGGACTTCGAACTTATCCACCAACGTCTCAAAATTGTCAACAGAATTAGGAGGGAGCTTCGTGAACCAGCTCAAAGCGCCTCCGTTAAGAGAAGTGGGGAAGACCCAGGATATGATTGTGTCATCAGTGGTATATAGACTCGTGTGGGTGGTATCTGCATCCATGTGCTCGTTCGGGTCGATCGTTCCATCGTAACGGTCCCTGTTGAACCCCTTCCACTTGTTCGGTTGGGGAACTTCCATGACAAAGTCAGTGAAAGGGTGGCGACGACTGGTTATTGCAGTTCCAGTCGTATTCAACGACTTGTTCGGGTGGGATTCACCATCCATCTCCAAGGTAAGGACCTTGTTCTTTGGTTCTCTCTCGGTCTGAGGACCGACAACAGTGGCAAAAGACCTATCGTCCTGATTGGTCGGGTCTATGGACTGTCCTCCCTCTACAAGCTTCTTCATTTCCTAATTCTCCTTTTTGAGGTTCCTGATCTCGTCTTCGTGCGTCCTATTCATCTCGACCAACTCTTTCTGCAGAGCCATCAGCATTGCCGCTTGATCTGCCTCTGACATCCTCTCGCTTGCCATGCTTCGGGTTGATACCATCTACCAATGTTTCTTCGCACTGATCCTCTCGGCCCCACGGTGGGCGCCAATTATTCTCAAACGGGTGTTGGAGCCTAGAGAACGATTGTCTTGCTCCTCCCTTCGGTCGATCGTTATCACTCTCAGCTTCCTACTTCACCTTCTTTCTCTCGGTCGTCTTGTAGCACAGGCTGGGATGATATCTGCAGAAGGCATGCCGACGATCAAGTCAGTTAAGGTGTTGGCACTCGGTTGTTAAAGTACTTAGATAATGACGTACCTGATTCTTGGAATTTGCGCTATTTAGATTACCTTAATGGGCCTTCGTTGGAGGGTCGGATTAGAAGGTTGGTTCTTGTTTAGGGTTACGCTAAATAGCTCTTAATTGTAGATTAACTTTGTTGACTTTGTCAACCTATGACTTGTCGTCATGGACGTCAACCACGTGTCGTCGCGTGACCTTTTATCGTGATCAAATGGTCAGATGGTTCGAGATTCTGACCGACTCAGTGAGTCGTCTGTTCGTACCAGTACAAATACATTTTAAAAAAATTATAAATATGGGTAACTTTGCTTGTAAGCACCATTTCATAAAAAATATCATGCTTACAAGTACAAAAACTGTTGGAAGAATTTTTTTATAAAAAATATATTTTTTCTTAAATTTTTTCAAAAACTTCTCTGACTTCACGGAAGTTTTATAGAGGTTGAATTTGGTATTTGGATATTTTTTTCAGAAATAATTTCGTCAATCATTTAGAATTAAAAATAGATTATGATATTTTGTAAATTGGTATAAATTATTAAAGATAAAATTTGTACTCACTTATACTTATATATTATGAAATGTTTTTATATCTCAAGTTATAACGTGAGATCTCCTACAAATTATTTTTAATTTTTTTAATTTTTTTTAAATTTTCTTAGGTTTTGTAATTTTTTTATAAGGATATTTTTTTTATATATTTTTAGATGTTATGTTTTTAGATAATTTGATTTACGAGTTTGGTAAAAGATTAAATATGTTAACGTTAACACTATTAATTTCATTTTATGGAAAGTGTTATATTAATTGACGTGACAAAAGTTATTGGGGGAGAAGAAAGGGGACACACAAATTGGAGACATGTGATTTTAATTTGTTAAGGTGATATATGACAAATATTATGTTGAATGCGTGTATTATGGAGTATTCCACAAATGACCACTTTCATAGAACTCATTTTTCTAAATTAAGCGATTATGTTGAGACATTTACGATAAATATCTATTTTAATTCTATTTCACTTAGGCAATCAACTACCACATTCAATTTCACATGCCTATATTACTGTTGTTGATCAAAATTTGCAAAGATTCAATATTCAGTCAACACTGCGAACCTCTAGAACAATGCATGCAAAAGTAATCACTTTGAAAATTCAAAACAAGAAGCGTGCATGCATAGATGATCACATGTCAGTTGATCTACTATTTATAGAAAAGTCGTGGAACAAAACATGTCTTTGGGTCATTAAACTTGTGCCTAGGTGGACTACTTTGGTTCATTGTATTTGGCTATTGAAATCATGCTTTTAGCATAACTTTTGGGTTTAATTGATAATTAACGTTAAGGAAAATCAAAACTAATTCTTTCATTTTGGTGTAGATATAAAAAAATAGCATTCGTAAAAATAATAAACATATAAAAAAACAAAACAGAATAATAATACCAAAAATTTTAACATAAGAAATCTTTCTCAACTTGAAAAATAAAAACTCACGGACGTAGTTCAGTAAATATAAAAAAAATAGCATATTATGCTTTCGTACTCTTCTAAATATAAGTTTCGTTTAATATATTTAAAAAATTTAATAAAATTAATTATGTAATATTTTAGAATATAAAAAAGCATAATTAAACTATTTTTAAAAAAATATCAAACTGAATCAAATCTGAGACGTTTAATTGATAAAACCCTAAATTCAAGACGTTAAAAATAAACCGGAAACTTTAATAAAAAAGTTAAAACTGAAAACGCTAACCGAAAACTTTGATTCTCAATAACTTTAATCGAAAATCTTAATTGAAAATCTTATCTTGAAACTTTAAACTCGAAGTTGTATCCGAAATGATGAACCGAAAAACCGTAAAACCATAATGCTTAAAGTTAAAGCCTAAAATTATTTAACTAATGAATGTAGGAATACTCCATAATTTTTTAAATATGTTCAAAAAAATGTTATGAGAAACTGTTTAATATGTAGAAAACTATTATTTCTATTGATTTAGAGTAATTTATTATAATTATATGTGTATAAATTACATAAAAAAAAAGATTGTGAATTTAATTCAATAAATTGTCTTATAAAAAATAGAAAAATAGTACAAGAGTCTACATTTTACTATTGTCGATATGAACAATTTGCTCAGTTGTGGGCTTCATTCCTACTGTAAGAACATTTGTTTGGCTTATTTAAAAGTGGTTCATCTATTTCATTATGTATATGACTAGTTTTCTATCTGTTTGATTCCTTACCGCGCATGTGGGGGTGCAATATGAAATTTGATCTCATATAAATATACCAATAATCTTAATTTCGAACTAGATAAAATTGAACTTCATAAGGCCTAGACGACATGCAATCTAGGTTCTCAAACATTCCGAATGACTTGATTAAACAGTCAGAAATTTAATTTAACATGTTAGGTTTGGAGACATATTGAATTTGAAGAACATTGACATAAATCACCATCTAGTTACGACAATAGTAGAGAGGTGAAGAACTGAAATGCACACCTTTTATTTACTACTCGGAGAGATGAAAATCATCTTAGAAGATGTCAGAGTTCAACTTGGGCTCCCAATTGATGGGGAACTTGTCACGTTTAAAGACGATGTAAGTTCAATATGTACATATTTCATATTGTATTTAAACAGTACATTAATTATTTTTTAAAACAACAATACGGCACGCCATTCGACAGTCAACCCCACCCTTTCGAAGGTCACCCTCATCATGTTGGGTCTTCTTAAAATGTTGCACAATTTGGACAACAAGTCAAACTTCAATCGGTCCTAATCAACCACTAAAAATATTCATCTTTATAGAGTACCACCACAATATTTCTGCCCAATTTCCCTACCATCAAGCGCCATCAACTTACACCACCCTCCACATTTCTTCTAGTTCCTAACATGCTTAGTTATCGGCCGAGAAGGCCTTCAATAGGGTTCAATATTTCATCTGACAACAACCAAGGGGAAAACCATGGCAACGATAGCCCACCTCCATCGATACGTCCACTAAGACAGCAAAGAAGGCTCCAATCTGGGACAAGATCTCATAGATAGTTCGTTCATCTTTAGATTAAAAAACTACGTAAATTGTTCAAATTAAATTAGGTTGTCATGTTTGTATAATTCACTTAATGTCAGACTTCCATATTATTTTTTTGTAATATAACTTTTTTAAACATTTAATTATCAATTTCTGATTAACATGCTCAGTTTTAGCTTTCCGATTAAAGTTTTCTATTTACTTTTAGGATATTGTATTAAGGGTTTTACTAATTTAACATTTCGAATTAGATTTAGTTTTTTCATTATTCTTAAAATAGTTTAGTTATGTTCTTTTATATTGTAAAAGTATTACATAATTAATTTTATTAACAATTTAAAATAATTTAAATGTATTAAATGAAACTTATATTTAAAGGAGTATGAAAGTGTAACATGCTCTTTCTTGACAACCCCCTTAAACTTTTGGGAGATTGATCAAGAACCCTAAGTTTAGGTTTACATCTATGAAACGCTGCACAAAAAACCTGTTTTGTAAGGATATCAACTATTTAGAACTAAGATGGAAGGTGAACGAAAGTGAGACGATGACCTTGAACATGATCACACACGAAGTGCTAATGAATTTCAAAGTGCTTGGAGTGTGACTTCAATAGAGGATTTGCTACAAGTTGAATTGGACTGAGGTTATTCGAGTAAAGCTTCGGCGTTGGAGATGTGATACAAAGTTCATGCATTAGGGACTGGATCCAAATGAATCAGCAAGCGTAGCAACAACATTTATGTACTCAGTCTTAGTGACATTTATGTACCAAGTTGTTTTCAACAAAAATGCAATATTCAGTTGTAGACTTGCGATCATCCAGGTTAGTGGCTCAATCTGAATCACTGAATTCGTTGATAAAATAGGTGGGAGAGGAAGAAAGACAAAGCCCATATGTAGAAGTTCCAACTATGTAGCGAAGAATCTGTTTGACAACTTGCTAATGACTTAATTGAGGACGATGCATGTACTGACAAACTTTGTTGACGGAAAAAAGAAAGCTTAGGACGAGTAATGGTGACATAATGAAGAGATCCTACAATGGATTGGTACAGAGAAGGGTTGTCAGCAAAGACAAATTGATCAATTGTAAGACGCATACATGAAACCATGAGAGTAGGTTGTCGCTTGGAGTGAAAGCATGTTGGTTTGTCGTAGAAGATCACAAATATATTTGATCTGAGAGAGGTGAAGGGAATTGGTGTTGAATAATAGTTGGTTTGATCACCAGACTAAACATATAAGAAAAATCTTCTCCCTTATTGTTGTCTTCATAGTAAGAAAAGGATTATGTAGCATGGTTAAGGGAAAAATATATTCATTAAAAATGACATGTCGGGAGATAATCCTCTTTACCAAAAGGAGTTAAACAAACATAGCCTTTGTGTTGAACATTATAGCCAACAAACAAGCATAAATATGAACAAAAATCAAATTTATATTAATTGTAAGGACGTAATAACGGATAACAAGTGCATCCAAAAACCTTTAGAAAATTATAATCATGTTTTACATAAAATAGTTTTTCATAGAGACTGATGTTGTGCAACGTTGGAGTGGGTAAAATATTTATTATATGAACTATGGAAGTAAAAGCCTCACCCTAGTACTCAAGAGGAAGAAATGAAAAAGCAAGAAGAGCTAACCTAGTGTCAGCAACATTTCGATGCTTACGTTCAATGGAGCCATTTTTCTCATGGTTGTGTGGGCAAGTGAGTCTGTGAACAATTCCGAAGTTGTGCAGAACACGAGTAAGAGATAAGAACTCCTTTGCCTTGTCACTTTGAACACTTTTAATACTGTGACCAGTTTGCGTTTCCACAAGAACTTTGAAGGGTAAAAAAGGCATCAGTGGCTTGAGACTTGGATGTTAGAAGATATATCCAAGTGAACCTGGAAAACGCGTCAAGAAAAGCAATATAATAGAGAGAACCAGTGGTGGACACGATATGTGAAAGTCCCCAAATATCAACAAAAATAAGTTGCAACAGAGTAATGTATATAGTGTGTGAAGATGAGAAAGGAAGTTGGCGAGATTTAGCTTGAACACACAAGTCACATAAAGAAACATTTTTATTGAATGGAACGTTATTTGTATGCATAACATGTTGAACAATCCTAGAAGAAGAATGTCCAAAGCATTTATGCCATAGATCATAAGAATTTAGATTTGTATTTACAAAACAAGTATTAGCAGAACAAGAAACAACACATTGCAAGTTTGTAAAAAACATATAAGCCATCACAAATTTTTCCTTGCAGTATTATCCCCTTTCTAAACTGATTAGGAAAAAATTAAAAGAAAACTCCAATGTCTCTAGCAAACTAAGAAACACTTATGAGATTTTTACTTATGGATGGAACATGTAACAAGTTATGCAAAGTAAAAGTTTGATTAGAATTGGTGGAGGAAAGAAAAGCTTAGCCACTATCACAAATTTTCTTACCTAAACCATTCTCGAGTTGAACACTATCATTACTAGTATATGTGTTTTTCTTGGAGAAAGCAGATGGATAAGAGATGATATGGTGTGTGACTCCCATGTCTTAATACCACAGAGGATCACAAACAATGGATGGAGTGCCCAAAATGGAGGAGGCATTGGCAAAAGGAGAATATACAAAGCTAAAAAGAGAAAGTTGGAATGCACCAAAACTCACCCAAGCTAGAAGCCCCCAGAGGATCTCGCCCAAGCGAGCCCAATCTTGCCCAGGCGAAATCACTCCAGTGACGTTGGGCCATTTTCGTGCAACTCGCCCAGGCGAGTCCAATAACACCCAAACGAGAATTCACTTAGCCCAAACCCAACTAGGTTAAATGTGAGGCTTGAGGCATAACCCTAGACATCATTGAGTGTATTGGAATCCAAGTGGGAGAATAAAATGTGTTAGAAACCCTAGAGGAGACAACCGTCAAGGAGAAACATCCTGGATCTTCTTTTCTTGCTCTCCACGCTTGTAATAGCCAACATGAGTGGCTAGTTTTACCTTTTGGGATTGAGAGTAATCTGTTCAAACTCTTATGTATTGAGGTGATATTTAAATATAATATATGTTCTTAATTGATGATTGGTATTGTCATTTTATTTGTAATGTTTGTTTCTATGATCTAGATCCTTAGATTTGACTGGAAAGTACTTATAAGTTTCTGACCCAAATGATAATGCTTAACTTATTTAAATACTAGGAATATATTTCAAATGTTAATTGCTATCAACGTTTAATCATAATGATAAGAAGTTTTTATAAATATGCGAAGAATCGATATTTAGGAGACTTTCTTAAGAATTTTATACTAGGAATCGATATAAATGATTTTTATACGGACATCAATATCAATCAAAGGATAGAATATTACCATGTTAATCAAAATACAAAAGAGTAAGAAGGATGAACCCCAATCCCAATTTTTCCAATTGAAGCAACAAACTCTTTGACGTGTTTTCTTTTTAATTATTGCAATCATAACAAACTCCCAACAAATTTTATTATTTTATTTTCTATTTAGTGAATCTTTTACTTGATTACTTAACTGTTTCTTCTGGGTTCGATATCCGTCCTTAGGGACAAATTATTACTTCTGAAAACACGGTTCACTTGTCGTAAATCAATCATCAGTAATGCAGTGTGACCAAATTTGAAACAGAGTTGATACTAAACTCGTTGTTGTTGGGACGAAGACGAATGAAAAGGTTCCGAAAATTGTTGTGATTATTGAAATAAGATTGACAGTTATTACTTTTATAAGGTCTTGAAGAACCACGACTACCGCAAGAGTTGTTTGAGTGAGAAGAAGATAGTGAAGACAATGAAGGAGTCCATTGAGTGAAGGTAGCATTGGCTTGAATGGAAAATCGCTCAAGATTTATGTGCTTCTCAAAGCGTTTTTTTGTGCCAAGAGAAAGGCTTCAATATCTTCAATAGTATACGGGTCAAGCCTGGAAGTAATAGAGGTGATGAAATCGTCGTACTCTTCAGGTAGACAGTCAAAGATGGTGTCAATGTGGTCGTCCGACAAAATAGTGGCTCCAGTAACATCAAGGGAGTCAATGTCTTGATATCAAGAAAATAAGCAGAGATGGTGCAATCACGTTTCAGAGATTTCAGTTGAATTTTGAGTTTTCGAATCTTGGCTTTTGTATGGGATGCATAGTAACATTTAGCTTATCCATGTGATGAGTAGTCTGAAGGCCTACCATTTGAGTATGCATTGAGGAAGTAATTGAAGCCAAAAACCATGCAACAAGAAGGTTGTCTTGTTGTTTATGCAAAAAGAACACAAGGTGTGATGTGGACGTATCAGAAGAAAGATATTGCAGAGGGAAAGAAGAAGATTCCAAAAAATGAAGAAGGATGAGACCTTCAAACCAAAAAAATTATCATAATTGAGTTTGAGAGAGAGAGGTGGGAAAAGTACGAAGCTAAACAAAAGCAAAAGAATGCGAAAAAAATAACAGTAATCAATGAAAGTAAAGTTAATAAAATATATTAGGTGTTATTATAGTTGCTTATTAAAAATAATGAAAAAGAGATATTGCATTAACTTATTAAAAAAAATATCAAACTAAAAAGTCTATAAAATAATTGGATGAAAATGAAAAAAAATTATTGAAAAAAAAAACTATTCAACAAGAAATAATAAAATGTTTTTTTCAGATGTTTTTTTGACAGTATAGTGTAGGACTATAAGAGATATCAAGATTTACCTTCTATTTATTCAATGTTTTATATTTAATTTTTATTGTATTTTAAAAGTAATAAACAACATGGTTTTGACAAAAAAATTTAATCAATTTTTGAACATACAATACTGATTATTTATGTGTTGCATTTATCGGTGTCTCTATTTTCTCCAACTCTCTAGTCCAGTGGCATTTTTTTCTAACTTCATTAGGCCAATAAATTCTTACATAATATATATACACCCAGTTGTCTATATGTGAATGTTGATCAGTAGGGGAACTTTGATCTTAATAAGTGTTTATATTAGTTTTTTAAAGCCCTCCAATCTACATTTGAATTTAGATTCAAATAAAATCCTTCTAATTTGTTTTTTATCAATTCATTCAAAATTGATCTTGGTAGCTAGTGTTTGCACTCTAGTAGAAACCTTCAAGATACAATATTTATGCAGAACAACTATTTGACCATTTAAGCAAGTTCACTCAACTTAATATTGTGTTAGTAAAACTGACTTTATTAAATTTCTAAGGAGAATCTCGGCTTATGAAATTTAAATTAATTATATATCAGTACTACAAAAGAATAGGATGGTTGTAAAAATAATCCATTCACAAGATCCTAAAAATATAGCAGTATATTACTCTAGCTCAAAAGTAAGATCTAGAGGGAGAAAGATGACAAAGGATCATATCAAAGCAGTTTGACCAATAGATTAGTTCCAATCAGGAAAATAAGGTTAACTTGTCATGAAAAGAAACATGTAATTTTGCATCCCTCTAGTCATATTCAATGAAAGTATAGTATCTTAAAATTGACGATGAAGTTTGTCCCTTTGAAATTTCCTGCTATATCAAGCTCATTATGCTTATATAGGACAAGTATTCAACGCATTATTTAGCAGCAAACCCATATGGTGTTTGATAATTCACTAATATTCGAAATCAAATTTAGAAAAGAAGTATGGACATGAGATAAACAAATAAGATTAAGACAGTAGAGATCCTAAAGATGATGAGATGTACAATATATTTGTTAGCAACAAGGTAAAAATGGAATTACCTATGGTCAAGTCAAATCCATGATTTTTGAGTTCTCTATACTCTTGACATAGAGCACAGGTTTTAAAACAAAAATGAACTAAGCAATCTATACATGGGGCCTCTGGCAAGTCATATTGTGCCCTCATTTTGGACCTGTAATCGCATGAGTACAAGCATGCAAGCTCGCTTAGAGCTAATAGTGTGCCATAAATAGTCCCATTACAGGTGCAAGCTGCATAGATGAAAGAAAAATAGTAGCAGATATAACCATTATGAGTCATCAGTCGAATATATTGTGATCATGAATGCAATTTTTAATTAAAACTTACTTTTATTGCCTTTTTCTATTATTTCTGCTATCAATCCGAATGTAACACAAGGGCAGAAGCAAGTGACCAAACCTTAGACAATAAACAACCATACTATGTCAATTGCTTGATGTTTATACTAAAGAAAAAAATAAAATAATGAATCCACAAGGTCGATTCATGGTTCTTAGTCTCAGTTTCCAGGATCATCAAGACAACGACAAAAACCAGTTGACCTTCGTTGTGTCCTGATGATAGGACCCCTAACATTATTGCTATTGTATGGAGGAGCATAAGATGGTATTGTGGAGGGCTATAAGTTGGAGGCACCACCACTCACTGGTACAATATACCCTGAATGGCTATGATGAGCTACATATGCCTCATTATGTTCATCTATTGCAGGCTACATTTTTCTCAGACTTAGCCTCAATTATACGTCACAACAATGACCCTCTAAGCAGGGAAAACTTTTCTGGCTTATCTTAGTATATATAAATGAGAGGAACTTAGTTTAAAGAGGAGAATCATTATTTTAATTACTAGCTATTTAGGAAATAGATTTTCATTGTGAATGTTTCAAAATTCATAGTTGCAAAGAAAAGTACCAACTAGTAATGTGCATTTATCAACATAAATAATTGGACTTGGTATAAGATAGTTGTTTCCTCGAAAATTGTACTGCAAAAAGATAGGTGTTTTTTGGCACAGAAATTCATCAATATGACTTATATGAAATTTTCACGATAAAATAAAATAGAAGTTTCATTTGTTTATTTATTGGGACAAAAAAAATCGACTCTATAATGAAGTTTAAAATTTTCGACTCCATAATGTATCAGGATATGTCTATTCCATCCATAACAACTCACAGCCTTCAAATTAAAGCCACACGGAGAAGTACCTATACATCTTAATTCATTGGTGGAAATGATTTATTTTTGGTTCAAATTGAACTTTTGGTTCTAATTTTGTCCTTTATGTTAAATTGTTTCACTTTAGTCTCATGACTCCGTCATTCCAAATTAGTTTTGTTAGGAATCTAATTGCAAGTTGAAGTATCTAATTGAATAGACATGAGAAGTTTGAGCAACAGAGGAACACTTAACCTCATTGTCTTAGTTTGAGTTGAAATTTATGTAACAGTTTCTTATATAGATTCACTCCTTGCTTATTAGAATCAAATCTTTAGTTAATCCCCATCAAAAGACCAACAAGTATTTCTGCCAATTACGACAAGCTCTGTACCAACCAAATCTAATACAATCAATTTATGTACCAACCAAATCTAATACAATAAAATTCATAAGAGTGACATCAATGGTACGAGAAATCGATAACATATTACACATCAATTCATTTATTTTTCATTAATGACTAAAGTTGACCAGAAAGATCAATTGCATGAACTAAAGTCGTATAACACAATTTAGTGTGCACATGTATGACAGAAAGAGGTGAAAAGAGATTTGCGTCAAATTCAAATCATTGGCTCTCACTCAACTCACCAGGGACTTGGCAACCAAATACTACAAACAACTATAAAAAAGAAAATAATAAAGAACAATTAAGCAGAAATAGTGAAACGAGGAAACCAACCGGAGAGAGTGTTCCAACAGTTGGAACAAGAAGTAGTATGAATCGTCTACTTTGACGGCAGTCTCGTCCTTCGTCAGCGGCCAATTGATCTGGTCAGCGACGCGCGCGTACACGACGACTGTGTTGTCACCCTGCTGGAGGCGGATGACGGAAAAGTCACCGCATGCAAGCTTGACATTGTATTCCTTATCGACGAAGTTGAGGATCGCTGCGGGGATGCGGAAGAGGATCTCCTCGGTGGCCTCAGGCGGCACGGAGGGGGAGGCATCCTCGAGGAAGACATTCTGAATGAGGTCATTGTAATCAATGGAGGGGTAAAGTGTGATCTGCGAGGAGGATCAGAGATTGAGATAAAGGAAGGAGGATTGAGATTATAATTGTTTACCTGAGGATAGTGAGAATTTCTTTTTAATTAGGGTTATTGAAGAAGAGTGAACTTCGGTAAAGGAGGTTGGGTTGAGTTTCTGACAACGGAAGGGAGAGGATAAAATCAATTAAAAATAATAAAATTAAAATAATACATTTTAATGAGGTTTATTAAAAATAACCATCACAATATAGGTATCACAGATACACTAATACGGACCAAGATATGTATATTTTTAAAATGTAGCACACTATAATTTTAAATTATATAAATTTACTTTAAAAAGTTCTTTTTATGCTATTTTAAAATAATAATTTGTTTCTTATTTCTATAATTATAATAAAAATTATTATATAAATTTAAGTTTTTAAAAAATTAATATATTTTATTTTTTAAAATTGTATAAAAATTGTGTTAGAATTATAAAAAATTCAATAAGTATAGTATGAATGTTTGATTGACATGTGCAATAAAAACACTGTAATTTAAGAAAAATGTTAATCTCATATACATTTAAAAAAAATAGTTAACAAAAACACGTTTTTTTTGTGTGAATACTCATTATTTTGATTTTAGCATTAAAAATAACATTTTCAGGTGAATTTTGGTGTTCATTTCTCATCTACATAAAATTCTTTCTTCAAGCTCACAAAATTTCACCTCATCAAGCACGTCATAAAAATATTTAAATTTTGATAAATATATTATAATTATTTTATTTTTATTAAAACCAATATGAAATAAATAAAAAGTATCTTA
>Ga0123341_1000805_pt1 | contig 21447 bp, 14 predicted proteins | sample Turbeapinknodule_FD_89959 | JGI IMG/M metagenome (GOLD analysis project Ga0123341, IMG submission 89959) | Root nodule microbial communities of legume samples collected from Mexico - Turtle bean Mexico pink nodule | ecosystem: Host-associated > Plants > Roots > Nodule | place: Mexico: Nepantla...
AAATGTTTTAAAGGAAGATCTTATCCTCAAAATGAGTTCCACTACGTATGGTGTTGTATCGAGGCTTTCAAACATAGCTTAAGCACATGAGTTAGGGAGAAAACCAGAGTTTGTAGTACTTGAATAAAAATGCAGATGATTTAAATCCATACTTATTGTGTTGTTGGAAAAGTGTTCATACTGTGTTGAAGAAATCAAAGTAGAAGGATTGAATACACATACATCATGAGAAGCAAGTAGTGACCGTGCAAGAGGTGACCTCTTAAATGGTATATGTATAGTGCAGGACTTTTGAAAAGAATATTTCGTTATACAAGTAAGCTGTCATTTTCGGTATCTCTTTGTCCTAACAAAAATTGGACTGTTCACAGATTATGATGATTGAACTTTTCACTGAATTTTATGCTGCCTTCGTAATGGTCCAGTAATTTGTTTGCACCAAGTCTGCTTTAAGATAGGAAAAGAAGAGGGTGATATAAGCCTCTTTCTATTGATTGCTTAAACATTTCCAACATGTCTACATTGAGTTAGTCTGAGATTACTCCATTAAATCTTCTCTAGGCAAAATTATGCAAAATCAGAGTTGTTAACAAACCATTCCACAACATAATTAAGAAAGAGAGAAGGTGATAGACAGTTACAAGGGGGTGATCTCTTGGAGTTTTTGCTTTTTTAATTAGTAAGATGTATTATGAAAATAAATGATTTTTATAGAAACTTAGTCTCTAAGAGTATTCAATTTACCTATATTAGGGTAGGGTGGTACAAAATGTTTAAGTTACTTATCTTTTTGTTTTGATTGGGATGTCAAATGTAGTCATCCTCCAAACCAGAAATGAAAACCAAAATCTTAAGCCATAAAATAGGATTTTCCATTGAATTAGGTTCTTTTGCAAGTACTCAAAGAATTAACTCAACAAATCAATTATAGGGAATCTACAATCTTTGGCTTCAAGTGTTATTAACCCCAGCTTAATATAATAATTACCACATTTTTGAGCATGCAGAATAGCCGCCAAAATGTACACCAACTTTGAGCCCCAAAGTTGCTTATCACATTGTTTCCTTCTCTACCATTGATAAAATAATCACACACTTTCCTTGGTGGGGTTGAGCTGGAAAGAAGAAGCAAAGTTGGAAAGCTATGGGACAGAGGAAGAATTATTTCCTTAAGCCTATAATCACTTCCGAAGCAAAGTTAATTAATACCTATAAACGGACATCTTTGAGTGTGTGTTTACTTTTTATCCAATTATTCCATTGAGTGTAACTTAAGTTACATGCCTTCAAAGAATTATGCCTGTCTCATCATTCCATGATACATTTGGCAGGGATTCGTTAATCAAATAGCATAACCATATCTTCTGTTTTGAGTGTTTTCTAATGCTAAATGGGAATTACAATCAATCAATAAATCAATGAATGTTAACTGAACTGAGAGATTCATCTAGAATTATTCACAATTATGAATATGAACCTATAGTTTTATATATAGTCAGTATTATTTGGCAATGAGCAATCTGCAGCAAAAAATAAGTAAGAAACTCAGGACTGAGCAATCAGTGTCCTTCTCCATTGAAGTAGCTAGTTGGGGTTGATAATCATGTTGGTCTAACATCTAACTAATTATTAGTTAACAGGAAAACAAAGAAGAATTCAACCAATCCCATGTTCCAAGTTTGTTGTAAGTTATATTGTTTATAGGATCACCTGGAAACTATTTTGGATAGAGATGTTTCTAGGTATAGGAAAATGCCTGTGACGCCACATTATCACAATATGAAACACATTTTTCTCATAAATGAAAAGAAGAGAATTTGTGTGTAAAATTTGACTATAAAGGAAAGGAAAGGGTTGCTTCAATACTAGTCAAGATTTGGAATTATATGCAAAACTAATCCGGAGGTTAATACTTTGTTTTATCAAATAAACCATTATTCCTTACAAGTTTCACAAAATATACTGCTTTAATTGCTTAACTCCTTAGCTCAACCTAGGAAATAGACACCATCTTAACTATTTTTAAAAACAGAAGATGCTTTGAGATCAAACAAGAAGCAAGCACACTGGGAAGATGCACATGTATTTTTGATCTGAATGAAGATATCAGTGACCAAAATGAATGAAATGCAGGAGAAGATAGAGAGGGTAGAGGAAAACCAAAGGTTGGAGAGAAGAAAGAAGAAAGTGGAGGATGTTGATATTAAGAAATAATGAGATGCGTTCAATGGTTGCAATGAATGGCGTAGATGGAGAGGGACAGAAAGGGATGTGGCATCTTAATCTAGTTATAATAATAAATTGATTATAGCTTAGCTTGCAAAAATCACAATTAGGCAACATTGCCTTTCTGGTTGATAATGCCTAAGCTTTTTGGGCATTTCACTGATAGCATCAACCACTGTATTTGATTTAGAGCTCCTTTCATTATGGTTAGCTCATTCATCTCTTTCCCAATGAAGTGATCTACCTATCTATCTATCTATCTCACGTCATACCTCTGCCAAATCTTACTCTATATACGCATTATCATATTATATACACATAATATACACACGTGAAAACACAAAAACATCACATAATAAACATATGGTGAAGCCCTTCTTCTATTCTTGTATAACAAATCAAACAGTTTACTCCATATTATACCTCAGTTATAATCAAAATTAATGTTTCACAACGACATGAAAAAGACAACCCTCTAGTCCTCATGGCAGAAATAGCTAAATCAAAACAATGTCTGTAGCTGTGGCTTGAATCTTGTGACTCACTAATTTTGGAAGCTACCTACACAATTAGTGCTTAATTCACAATATTATCAAGAAGAATAAGAAGGAAATAGTGGAAATAATGTGTGTGTATATAAATAAGTGGAACTGTTGGTTTTTCCTTGTTCATGTAGTTGTAGCTGTGGAAAAGTATCATTCATGACAATGGCTTAGCAGAAGACTTGAAGGGAACAACATTAGTGTCATGTTTGGTAAGCAGAAAATAATCAAAAGAAAATGAAATATGTAATGTATTTAAGTTTAATTGAAGTGTAAAAGTGTGGCCAACTTGCTTTCTTTGTTTTCAAATCTCTCCTACCAAATATTGTGAAATGCCAAGTTACTAACTGAACAGAGAATTCCATGAAAATAAGAAGGATTTTGAATGTTTGAAGAGAGCATAAATTGATGCAATATCAGTTTATGAAAGGGATGGCCACTAACCCTTGTAATCTAATTGGTGAAAAACTCCATTTATGGCCACAATTTATGAAATCTATAATTAGTTACCAAAAGAAGGTTTATTTTTTAATTACTCTTTAATTATGTGTTGGTATAAAGTAACGTAATCATATAATTGTTATTAATTTCTTTCAATAATTTGACAACACACAAAAATGATGGCATTAAGAATACTCTACTTATACATATTAAATTAAACTACGTTTTCTTGAGTGTGACAACTTTTTAGCTAATTCTCCCTTAAAGAATGATTTGTGTGTTATTCTTAACTTTTTAAATGTTTAAACTTATAGGCATTTCAATACATAGAAAAGTATATTGTTAGCTTAAAAGAGTTTGAATTTAAAGGAAGACATGCGATTCTCCTTACCAAAAAGTTAAGTATGTCTCAAAGTAAGAACTTGATTTAATATATAATAATAAAATAACTTTGATCTAAAGAAAAAGTTTAAAGATTAATGGAGAGATAATTTATTAAAAAAATACAACCATATAAAATTTTCTAACAAAATTTAACATAAAAAGGAAATATATTCTCATGAATTTTTTTTGGTATGTGTGTAGTAAATTGTTTTGTTTTAAAAATATAACAACTAAAATTAATAAAATTCAAAAGAAGAGGAATATTGTATATACAAGTACAATAGCTTCGAATATACATTTTTATAGTTAAAAATGTTGTTTTTTTCATGAACATCCATCTTATAATTTTAATTTTTCAAAAAAATTATTTATATTTTCACATTTTACTTCATTTTAAAATACCTATTAGCACTAAATCAAAACCAAATCCATCAAATAAGAGAAAGAAAAACATCTGGATTTCACTTTTACAATGAACTAAACTTGAACTTGTAAGAAGTTTTAAATATGAAACTTTTTCCTTCATTATATTAGCACTTTTCCCTAACATGGTTTATGTATAAAAAAAATGATAGTAGCATTTTCATTTTCTTCTAAATTTCCCCTCCTTTTATATATATATATATATAATTTTTTTTCCTTCCTTGCAAGTAAACGCATGGCATTATTAGGTTACACACTAAGAATAAAATGGCATATTGTGTAAGGAAAGAAGGTAAAGGAATTTTGAGAGAGAAAAAAGAAGAAGCAATAAACAAGAAAGTTGGGAATAATTAAGGGTTATTAACATTAAGATTAACAACACATAACGTTTCTCCAAAGATTGAAGCAAAGCAAAACCGAAAACCAAAGACTCACTCACTCTACACATTATATTACAAACTCTTTTGTATTTCTATTTTTATTTTTGTTTTCTCTTTTTTAATTAACACCTACTTCCCTTTCTCTTTCTCTTTCTCTTTCTCTCCAAAATCCCACACCCTGCATCGCTATTTCTCTCACTCACTCACTGTTCCTCCCAAATGCTGAATCTGAACCACACCCACTGATCTGCAGGGTCGAGAACAGGGTCAAGATTTGAGCTTTGGGGGAAAGAGAAAAGGAAAACCCTCATCAGAGAGGCAATGTGAGGGAAGGTTCTAAGCTTTCGGAAATGGTGGCTGCCATTTCGGAAGACCCATTGACCTCTTCTGAGAAAGACAACAACAACAACAATGGCACAATACCCAGAAGGCCAAAGGGTAGGCAAGTTTCTTCAAGGTACATGTCGCACTCTCCTTCACCCTCTCCTTCTTCAACCACAACCACAACAACAACGACAACTTCAACCTCAACATCAACCACAAGTTCTTCTTCTCGTCGATTCCCTTCACCTCTCCTCTCTCATTCCACCAATTCCTCCACCCCTTTGGTCCCAAAGCGTTCCCAATCGGTGGACCGCCGCCGCCCGCGTCCCGCAACTCCGCTTCCCGAGGCGGCGAAGCTTCTGGTGACTTCCACTCGGAGCCTGTCGGTTTCCTTTCAAGGAGAGGCCTTTTCGCTGCCCATTAGCAAGACCAAAGCCACCGCCGCCACCCCTCCGCCGCGGAAGGCCGCCACGCCGGAACGACGGAGGGCCACGCCAGTGAAGGGGGAGAATTCAAGGCCGGCGGATCAGCATCGGTGGCCGGCGAGGACCAGGCAAGCGGATCATCTTTCCAAGAGTGTGGATATCAGTGATAAGAAGAAGGTTGTTGGGAATGGGTTTGGGAAAGTGGTGAGGGCTTTGCAGAAGTCAATGGTGGTGGAAGGTGAAAAGAGAAGAGCTTCTTTGGATGGGCTAGGAGGGTTGAGTTTGGATTTGGGGAAAGCTGAGTTGTTGAAGGGTAATAGTAATGCTAATAATAATTCTATTACTAATGCTAATAATCATAATAATAATGATGGTGGTGGTGGGAATTTGGTGAGTAAGTCTTCAATGTCTTGTGATCTCACTGCTTCTGATACTGATAGTGTTTCTTCTGGAAGCACTTCCGGAGCACATGATTCTTCTGGGTCTGTCAAGGGCCCTAAGGAGCCTCGTGGCATTGTTGTGTCTGCCAGGTTTTGGCAGGAAACTAATAGTCGGCTTCGCCGCCTGCAGGACCCTGGTTCGCCCCTGTCCACCAGCCCTGCTTCTAGGATTGGGGTGCCAAACAAAAATGCTCAGTTGAAAAGGTATAACAGTGATGGTCCTATGTTGTCGCCACGAACTGTGGCTTCTCCTGTCAGGGGGAGTGTGAATGCTCGGCCTGCTTCGCCGAGTAAGCTTTGGGCAGGATCCTCTCCGTCAAGAGGGATGCCTAGTCCTGGTAGGGTGAGAAGCACAGTTGCCAGCTCCATCAATAGTGGTTCGGGTAACTCACCATCCATTCTTAGCTTCTCCGCTGATGTGCGGAGAGGGAAGATTGGGGAAGATCGGATATTTGATGCACATACGTTAAGGCTTCTGTATAACCGGTATGTGCAGTGGCGGTTCGTGAATGCAAGGGCGGATGCTACATTTATGGTGCAGAAACTAAATGCTGAGGTATGGTTAAATGTGTATTAAGGCATGCCATATTTAGTAAGTATTATGGTTGCTGTTATCTGTTTTTGACAATAATGTGTCTAATTGTTAGTTATTATGGTAATTGTGTTGTTTAGTGCTTGTATATTGTAGAGTGTTTTGTGGAGTGATTCAGATTAACAGGGCACACTTGTAACACTCAATAGAATAGAATGTGCTTAGGAATGCGTTAGAAAACTATATTTGAGATGTACTGTGCTAGAAGTTTAGGCTGCTAAGTTCATAAAGATCAATGTAACACCTCATTTTCAAGGAAATGTGCTAGGTTTCAAAATGCTGATTGACCAAGAGGGTGGCAATTTGTTACAAGTTGAAGTTTAGGAGTGATTCAAATGGAACTGTAAACTCTTGAACCTTCTATCTATGTGAACCAAAAGAACATATAACATGCAGGGATAAAGAGGGTCTTGAATACTCATACACTTAAGTATATGTACACAAAATAAAAGTAGTTGGTGGAAGAATAAGACTCTTGGTACCATAGCTTGACCTAATATCTTGTTGATCTTCGAGTCAGGTATATAATGAAGTTGACACCACTTTATCTTTCTTACATCAATTTATAGTCCCCAGAAATATATAGGTCTTAGTGACATTCAACAATTTCATTCATGATTAATGTTCTGAAATCTTTATCATGATGAGAGGCAGTCACACATATCCATAAGTTGTATTTTCTGTATGTAGATCTGTACATGCACATTTAATTTATTGTTTTGTGAAATGTGCTACTCCCACTATGTTTAGGATGACAATGCCTATGCTTTTTGGTGATAACAATTACAATACTTCACCCCCTAATAACTATAGTTTAACCTAATAAATTATTTTAATTATGGCAGAGACATTTGTGGAATGCATGGGTAACAATTTCAGAACTCCGGCATTCAGTCATACTTAAAAGAATCAAGCTTGTATTACTGAGGCAAAAGTTGAAGTTAACTTCCATCCTTAAAGGACAGGTATGATTCAGCGTTTTCAATTTTAAAGTAATGCCTCTTGTGCATTGAATGTAACTTGGTGGAAGGTTATTAGCTTGATAAAATTCACATTTTAATCTGTACTGCTTTTTGGTTAGAAATAATTGCTTGCTGTTGAAGTTCCTGACCTGTTTATAACTTGATGCAAAGTTGACTATTTGATAATATTTTAGCAATTTAATATTGTTACTTCGAAGCATATCTTGTAAGAATTAAACGTTATTTTTACTTGAGTTGATAGTCATAATCAGCATTCATCACGTCAATTAGTCAGCTACTTCTATCATCATCATCATTACTGTTAGTCATAATCAAAGTGTATTTTGCTTGGGTATAGATCTCTTATTTGGAGGAATGGGCCCTTCTAGATAGAGATCACTCCAGTTCTTTGCTTGGAGCAACTGAAGCTTTGAAGGCCAGTACACTCCGTCTTCCAGTTGTTGAGAAAGCAATTGTATGTGCTACTTTTCTTTTTTGCTTTTTTGGACACTTTGCACTATTTTAAAAATAGACTATCAAATTTTAAACTGTTATTGTTTATCAGGCTGATGTACCAAATCTAAAGGATGCTTTGGGGTCAGCAGTTGATGTGATGCAGGCAATGGCATCCTCAATATACTCTCTTTCTTCAAAGGTGAATTTTTAATATCTTCTGTATGTTTCTTTATTTTAATTGTCAGTTTAGATGTGCAATGTCTGCGTGAAAACCATATATCTATAATTTATTTTTCTGACTTCTGTTTGATAATTGGTATTTGTGTTTGAAGTAATACTTTGATTGTTTCAGTCATTAGTCACATTGTGTCAAGACAATTGAAGCTCTTTTTTCGTTATAAATATTCTTTGAACTTTTTTTTCGGAACAAATATTAAATTTAACTATTATCACTTGGTTGACCGAAACTTTTCAATACATACCACTTACTATTGTTTGGGTTATTAGCTATCCATATTTTTGTATTGTCAGTATTTGATGTGCTGCTGTTTGTTGCATGTCAATGTCTATTTTGCTTATTTTAAGCTCTACCTCCTTTTGAGTAGTGCCAATTGAATGTTCAGAACAGAAGTGTTATTAAATAAAGAGAATGTTATGGAATTCCTTTGTGGCTTGACGCTTGACAGTTGCATTTTTTTAACCTGTTTTGAATTTTCACATTCTTTACTGAATTTCTTGGCTAATAACATAGGTGCTCTATTCCTAGGCATTATTGCATGGGTTCATTTTTGCAACCATCATATTATTTTGCTTTCTGCAGTAATTTTTTCATCTAATATGATGAAAGGGACAGATTAAATGTAACATCTAAGCTCACTAGGTGGGGTGAGTTACATGGTCCATTAAACACCATTTAGCTCTATACAACAACCAAATTGTAGCAAAAACACTCACTAGAACCCCATGAAACCTTTGTTTAATTCACATTACTGCTGCTCTAGACCAATCGCTGACTTGCTCATTTAGTTCCACGGAAGGCAACTGCTTGGGGGGAATTGGCATTTGGGTTAAAGATAAGCATTTGTTCGCACTTCTGGTGGTATATCTGAACACATTGAGTTTCTAGCAGGTGGAAGAAACTAATTGCTTGGTGGCGGAAATCCTAAAGGTGACCTCAAAAGAAAGGTTTTTGCTTGAACATTGCAAGGAGTTTTTGTCCTCGTTAGCAGCCATGCAGGTAAATCATGTTTGTTTGAAGCTATCTAATACTGATATGCTGTATCAATGCTTATTGCTATTTTGAATCTAATAAATCTGGCAGGTCAAGGATTGTAGCTTAAGAACACATACCTTACAACTTTCTCGTGCGCCAACTTCCAGCTGCCTGACAACACGTGTGTAGAACTGATCTTATTTGACTGCTCACTCTTAATGCTAACACTACTCCCAGCCTTTTATTTTCCACGGGGTGGAGATATAACACAGAAGGTAATAAGAATGGAAGAATGGAATGGAGTTAATAGCTAGCTTTTGGTGTTCATTTGACATTTTTGAAACCTGTTGTGGTCTTGTATGTCGTGTGTAGTATATCTTTGTGTCTGAATATTACAATTTACAAAGGAAAAGTGGTGGCTTTTCGCTCACTAGTTAGCTAGCTGTATACAATTACCTTGTCATTTGAGGAAAAGCGGGTGGCTATGTATATATCTATATGTAATCAACTAATCATTGTTTATTAGGTAGTTTGCTGCTTAGATCTTCATTTGAATCCCTGGTATATGTCTTAACTGTATTTTGTCACTTTAGTTTTAGCAATCAGAGACATGATTTTTGCATATCATCAGAACAACTATTCGTCTTGGACTGTCAAATTGCTAACTGGTTCTGGTAGTAGAACATATGTTTGAAGTTGTCTATAATATTCATTGTGTTTGAAGTGAAATGCAATCATGACAGCATAGCAAAGATGCAACTCAGAACCTTCCGTTTAAGAAACGTACCATAATCAAATTAAAACTTCTGGGACAATTGTTTAATTTTCATGTACAAAGTTTGTGTTTCTGAATTGAAAATATACGGAGTTCGGTACGATGTTTCCCCTACTCTGGAAGAAAAAAAAAATGAAAACTACAAAAATGTGTAACTATTGCAAAGATAACTTTGTTTGGAAGCAATATTGAGCAATGAACCTAGTTTATAAATTACAAGTCTTTGTAGATAGAAGTCGTTATCGCCAAAATCAAACAGACGATTTTTAAGCAATCGTAAACAGTTAGCGTGAGGACTGGTATTTGGGATTGAAAAAGAAGAAAACAGGAATGCACTCCAACCACAAAGCAATATGAGCCCTATTACCTGCCACAATTGCGGCTTCACTAACGTTGTCCTTTTTAATGTGCCACGTCCTGCTAAACTTGTATCCATATTTTTTTCAACAAATCATAAACAAATTTTCTCCATACGTTTGCATTATTAACTTTATAAAGATCGTGTTCTTCAAATTTGCCAACTAGATCAACAGCACTCGTTGCTGCTGGACTAACTATTTTGCTACTATTTGTTCGCAATTGATTGGATACATCTGTGTCCCTCCCTATCTAATCTTGAGTTGTAAAGGATTAACTGGATTCCATTAGTTAGTTGATCAACAATACACGTTGACTTTTGTACAAGTTTCTTTTTAATGCTGTGCCGAAAATTGAGGGGGAAGTACAACATTTATGTTTGACTAGTTAGGGTCATTTTATTTTATTTTTATCATTCAAGAAAGACTGCAGTAGATAGATATACCAAGAAAAAAGGAGGGAATAAAAAAAAATGAAAAGTAGCAAAGTCCATTGTTAGAGAACAAACCTGCACACTCAAATTCATATTTTGCACCTGAGCCGACTTAAGGGTGTTTATCAATTTCCATTTACTTTTAACGGGAATAAAGACATATCAATAGGAAAGCATATTGACAGTGACCTGTACCCAACAATAAGCTAGCGTTTCACAACATTTTACATTTAGTTTTTGGTGTTTACTTGGAAGAAGTGCAACAGTAGAAATGAAAAAAAAAAACCGAAGAAATTCTTCTTTTCAAAATGGCCATCAGGAATCACGCTGGAGGATTGGGATAGACTTTGGGCTTTGGCTTCACCTCAATCTCGTTTACACTACGAACGAAAATAGCATCTGGTTCGTTGCTGTAAAATGTAATGAACAAAGTTACTTAAAACTAGCTCGTATAAGAGATACAGATAATTAGATACAGAACACACCTTTTAGGTCCTTCTTCGAATGTGTAACTTGAGGCAACAGCCAACAAGCGTCCATCTCGGCTAAACGAGAGTGCGGCAACGCTAGTTGGATATTTTGAGTACTAGGAAGAGAAAACGGCAATTTAGTAACTTCATTAATTACATCAAGAAAATTTGGCCACTCAATTTACCCAAAGCAAAAAGGAATAAAACCTGGTATAGCCTCTTCTTATTGTTTCCGTCCCATACGTTAACATACCCATCACAACCTCCCGTGGCAAATGTGCCATATCTGCAGACATTTTTATAAAGTGTTCGTCAAAATAACGACTAAGTCAACATATGAGTTGATAATCCTAACATGCGTAGATGACGACAACATTTAATTCCAAACTCCATCAAACGGGTGTCACAACATTTCATCTTTGGAGCTCTTGAAATTCTAAGGATATGAAAGAAAGGAAACAGAACTTTCATCTACCACATGTATTTATGATCAAACTACATGTGAAGAAATCAATTCCATCTACTTAAAATGAAAAATAACTAAACATGAATTTTGTCTTAATATAAAAATGGTGACTGAGGTTCCCCCACCTAGTAAAGTCCTGGGGGATAGGTGTGCGCAAACTAGCTAAAATCCCACAAGTGGAAATACTGTTTTCAATATTTAAAATTATGACCTCCTCTAAGTCGCAACGGAGCCATTAAGAATTTTTTTTAATGTAATTTCTAATTTTATTTCTGTTTCTCACCTAGATCCTTGAATGATACATGCTACAGCTATTGACACTGTAAATCCTAGAGAAACAACTAAGCAAGCAATTTAAAATACTCGTTAAAGTGTCTCAATTCATGGAGATGATAAAATCCAGGTGACAGAGCACTTACATGGGGTGGAATGCAATTGCATTTACAGGATAGACTATGTCCCTTCCAGCTTCTGATTTTCTGTGACACTTGAAAGCATATCTGCATGAGGGTTAGGCAAAGTTCATTAGTAGGTAGAAGTTAGTGAAGATATACTGTTTTCCATACACACTGAAATACTATCATCTATGTGGACCAAAGTTCAAAATAATCACATAATATTAGTATTAGAAAGGGAGAACATAGACGTATAGAGAAATGGATACTTTTTTGCTTGGCTAGCTTCTGAGAGGTCAAAGAACTCCATTGCAACCCGGCCCTCAACAGAACTAAGTGCATATCCTGCACAAAGCAGTTATTTGAGTACGAAGTGTAACAACTATCTTGGCTAAGAAACAAAAGAAATCAGTGTCATCTTCAGAAAAATAAAAGATTGAGAATTGTAGCCATCAATTAAAGTTCACCTGTTCCATTAGGGTAACAGCGAACACATCTGGTTTGATATTTTAATGAAGATTCTCTCTTTTGCTCAGGTTGAGACATGTTTCTCAAATCATAGATATTAACATGTCTTCCAGCTGTTGCTACAACCAGGCGATGTCCAACCAGTGAGAGAGAGTACACACGCTCAGGTTGCGGATATGTCCCAACTAGTGTGCGCTCCTGCCCACTGGCGCCTCTAGGGTCCCAGCATTTCAGGGTTTTGTCCCAACTACCAGTGATCAATTGGCCTATAGTGACAAAAGATAGAGGTAAATACTTTTAGAGTAATGAATAAAGTGACATTGTAACATAGGTGAAATGAGGTCAGAATTATAGAGATAGAGAGAATAGACCTGCAGCATACGAATACTCAACACAACGAACAGGTGCATCGTGCCTCCCCAAAATATCCTCTTTATTGGAGCTGAAGAAAAGCCTGGAGCATGATAAGATAAATGATGAGTTACTTTCCCTCTACTTAGAGATGAATGTCATCTTTCCGCTTAGAAATGTTCAAAATACACTTTATTTCCCCTTTTTTAGAAATTACATTTCCCTCTCCATCATTGGGATTAAATGTCCTAAATTTTAATCCATTCTAAATGTAAACCAATCCCATTAAGTGGTAACCAGCAACTACAAACAAGCCTCTCCCAAGGGTGTTTTCTTGATGCAACTTCTAAAAAGTCACTGACTGACAATTAATTTTGAACTTCGTACTGTTAAAAATGTCATTTTATATACAAATAATTGCGGGGTTGGAACCTAACTAATAATCTTCATCTCATTTTCTGAAGTCCCAAAACGGATAGTTGGAATTCAAAACTAACTAACGGTATGGAAAGTCACGAAATAGAATTTTTTTACGCTATGACCCACTAAATGTAAAGCATATTAATCTATCCAAAAAAACTGATCTTCCAAAGCAAATAGTAAAGAAACGTAATTTCCAATGTCATGGGCAATTTACTTCGAACATAACGTTACCAAATATTGGACCTCACAATATAAAACCAAGTCTCAAAACCCCACAATTCATATTTTCACTTCATCTTTTGAAGCATTAAAGCCAACAGTCGGGACTCAAAAAAACCTAACCAATGATATTGAGAGTCACGAGAAGAGAAAAATCGAGAGCAAGCGATTAGCATAACTCACATCAATGCATCGTAAACAAAGTAATCATATAAAGAAAAGAAAAATGAGATGTAATGTAATTTCAGGATATAAGAAAGAAAAAAAAAATGAAATTTAGTAACCAGGTAGAAGGAACAACAAAACTAGGTTACAAACTCAACAACAACATAAGTAGGTAAATTCGAATTTGAAGAGAGTGAGTGAGTGAGTGACTGACCGTCTAACAGTGTTGTCGGCGGAGGCACTGAAACCGGAGGAATCGTCGTGGAAGCAGCAATCGAGAACGGGACCAGCGTGCATGAACTCTCCTCTCAAGACATTGGCGCTGGCATCATACAGGCGCACACTCTGAAGCGCAGAAACAGCAACGAAGGGAATGAAATTGATAGCATACATAACATAACACAGGAAGTAAGTAATTGAGAAGTGAGAAAGTGGAGCATGCATAGCATACATACCTTGTCCCATGAGGAGACCAAGAGATTATCGCTGTGGTTTGAGAATCGGAGATTGGTTATGCCGTCCGATGGAGGATTCGACAACTCTCGCCCCGTCGCGGCGGGAACCGCAGATGCCATGTCTGGGATTGGTTGAAATTTGAAAAGTTTTGGGGGTGGGAAGGGGAAGATTCAAAATTGAATAGACCAACGCAGCGAGAAGCGGGTGACCTAATCAAATTTCAAAAAACAAAACCGTTCCCTTTCCATTTCTCATTTTCAATGTAAATCATTGCCTGAATTATATATATATTTTTCAAATTTAATCTGATTTTCTTATCTTCTAAATTTTTTTATCATGCAGATTGTTTTCACCCGTTTTTTTTTTGTCAAATAAGAAACAATTTTTTTTGTTTCATTATATTACAAAAAATATTCAATTTTTTTCAGTTTAATCATATTATTAGAATCTAAATCCTAAAATTTCTTACCTATATCCATGTAAAACAAAAACAAAAGATCAACATTTCTAAAAATTAAACATGGTCACAAGGAGTTTATTTTCTATTCAAATTCTCCCACAATACATATCATAGTAAGGGGTGTTATGAACTATACAATTCAAAAGATATTACTGGATTTGAAAATATTTTTCGAATTCTATAATTCAAAATTGAATTTAAGAAAAAATAAATAAATTTGAGATTGTAGATTCAGGACATAAATAGAAAAAAATAACATTTTTACAAAATACATTATTTAAAAATAAAATGGTTTGTATATTTGACATATGGGGTGTCCAAAGAAGCTATGGAGGTGCAAGAAGAAGCATTCTAAAATTTATAATAAATGAAACATCAGCCCATCTATTCGGCCCGGCCCATAATTTATGGTTTATTTTTCTGAACCTGTTCTGATTCTTCATTCTTATATTAGTATCAACACGAAACAGCAATAGTTTCATTGAATCAGCCTTGTGTTGTGTTGTGCCTTTTGTCTTCTCTTCAATTTTCCATTTCCAAATCCACCTTTATCAAATCCCTCAATATAATGCTAATCTGCAAATAAACGTTGCATGGTTTTGATAGTTTCTTTGTAAGTTGGTTTGATGAAAATGAAATCCAAAAGCCTCATGTCAAACCACCCAATTCTCCAGAAGTTGCAAAAATGTCACAGCCTCAACACCCTTAAGCAAGCCCATGCTCTAATGGTAGCAACTGGTCTTTCACTTCAGACATACTATCTAAGTCACCTTCTTAACACATCCTCCAAATTTTCCTCAACCTATGCAATTACCATCTTTAACTCTATCCCAACCCCAACAGTTTTCCTCTACAATACACTCATTTCTTCATTCACTCGTCACACTCACCAAATTCATCTAGCCTTCTCACTTTATAACCAGATTCTCACCCACAAGACCCTTCACCCCAATACCTTCACTTTTCCCTCCCTCTTCAAAGCTTGTGGCTTTCGTCCTTGGCTCCAACATGGTCCTCCCCTCCATGCCCATGTTTTCAAATTCCTTCAACCCCCTTATGACCATTTTGTAAAAAATTCACTGCTCAATTTCTATGCCAAATATGGAAAATTGTGTGTGTCTAGATATTTGTTCAGTCAAATCAGTGAACCTGACCTGGCCACATGGAATACTATGTTGGCTGCCTACGCGCAAAGTGCAAGTCATGTTAGTTACTCAACAAGTTTTCGAGATGCTGATATGTCCTTAGAGGCATTGTATTTGTTCAGGGACATGCAGTTGTCTCAGAGAAAGCCTAATGAAGTCACACTTGTGGCATTGATCAGTGCATGTTCTAATTTAGGTGCACTGAGTCAGGGTGCTTGGGCACATGGTTATGTGCTAAGGAACAATCTTGAACTGAATCGATTTGTGGGAACTGCGCTGGTGGATATGTATTCTAAATGTGGCTGTCTGAATCTAGCATGCCAATTGTTTGATCAGCTGTCTGAAAGGGACACGTTTTGCTACACTGCCATGATTGGGGGGTTTGCAGTTCATGGTCATGGGGGTCAGGCACTTGAACTGTATAGAAAGATGAAACATGAGGGCCTAGTTCCTGGTGATGCAACTATTGTAGTTACTATGTTTGCCTGCTCTCATGGTGGATTGGTAGAGGAGGGCCTCGAAATTTTCGAGTCCATGAAGGGTGTTCACGGAATAGAGCCAAAACTTGAGCATTACGGATGCTTAATCGATCTTCTTGGTCGAGCTGGGAGATTAAAGGAGGCAAAGGAGAGGTTACAAGCTATGCCCATGAAACCGAATGCAATTTTGTGGAGGTCTTTACTTGGTGCAGCAAAACTTCATGGCAACATAGAGATGGGGGAAGCTGCTCTCAAACACTTAATAGAGCTAGAACCAGAAACAAGTGGAAACTATGTGCTTATGTCTAATATGTATGCTAGCATTGGTCGGTGGAATGAAGTGAAGAGAGTGAGGATGCAGATGAAAGATCGTGGTGTTGACAAGTTGCCTGGATTTAGCTTAGTGGATATTAATGGTGCCATGCATGAATTTCTCACCGGTGACAAAGCTCATCCATTTTCAAAAGAAATATATTTGAAGATCGGGGACATCAATAGAAGATTACAAGAATATGGTCACAAACCAAGAACATCAGAAGTTTTGCTTGATGTAGAAGAAGAAGATAAGGAAGATGTCCTTTCTTACCACAGTGAAAGGCTAGCTATAGCGTTTGCACTAATAGCATCTCCTTCAAGTTTGCCTATAAGAATTATAAAAAACTTAAGAGTTTGTGGGGATTGCCATGCTATTACCAAGGTAATATCAATGGCATATAAAAGAGATATTATTGTTAGAGATCGAAATCGGTTTCACCATTTTAAGGACGGGAGTTGTTCTTGTCTAGACTACTGGTGATACCTTGCTCACCTTGCAACAAAATATATACCTGAAAGTAACTTGCAATTTGTTACATTAATGTAAAAATTCACCGAAATAAGTGTAGTTTTTTGTTTAGCAGATGACATGAAAACAACTTCCACCAGCTCGTATTAGTTTAATTTGTTTGAAAATTAATTGAGTTCTTTATTTCTGTAGTATATATACTTAACATTTCATTAACTGAAGCTTAATTTCAATAAGATATAGGAAAGCACATGTCCATCTCATCTTTGTTCAATATTTTCACAGTTATCATGGAAGGGATGATATACCATCTGGGAAAACTCATCCAATGCATCATGTCTGATTTCATTATATTGATTAATGAAGAGTGCTCAACGAGTCAATATTTATGTTGTACAGCATTGCTTCTTTTCTGGTATTGTGCTTTAGCAACTCTACCAGTGATCGCAGTTCCAACCAATGCAACCAAGGTCTCAGAAGGCCGTGCACATCAAAGATGGACTCCACAATAGTCTTTCTCATTTCAACCCTCCATCAGGTGAAATTTCTTACCATGACTTTTAAGTGATGACTGTGAGACTAAAATAATATAATTGTGATAAAAAAATGTAATTAAGCAAACGAATGAAAAATCTGAATTCTTACATTTCTGCAATTGAAGTTAGAGTTTCAAAGTTTGAATATAAAAATTTTACACTGATTCATATGGATTTATTTTCTGACTCTTTGCATATGTAAAAAATAATTTAACTAAAATGCACACACAATGTAAAAGTTTCTTTCTTTTATCATCTAATAATAAATTGTCATCTATAATCTATGATAAATTTGTTGAATTTTATTTTTTTATAATATATGTTTTAAAAATATATCTTTGATTTTTTTTTCAATTTGTTGAAAGTGTACAGTTTTTTAATAGAACTAAAGTCTATCTTTTTTCCAAATCAAAAGAATAATCTTTTTTCCATTCTACTGTTTTTAAAAACTCAAGCGGATTCACTCTTTTTCCTACAAATGTACAAAGATTTGAAGTTTTTTTCTTTAATAACTAACAAAGTGTTTTATTTATTTAATTTTCAAAATATTAAAGTCTAAATTTGTTTAGTTTTACATTGCACTAAACATGTATTTATTTATATATTATTTCTAATATTAAATTATTTTTGGTAAAATAATATTAAAGTTTTTATTAAAAAATTTGATAATGTTAAAATGTAAACTTGAATTGATTTAAATAAGAAAAAGACTATACACTACAATAGATATTGTTGTTGTTGGAATTTTCTCTTGATAATATACATCTTATTTAGTACAGTGCAGGTAAAACTTTAAATATAAGTTTACTCCTTTGAGCAAACTAATAACTCAAATTTCAGTAATTAATATTTTTCACAATTCAAGGTTACAACATTTCAAAAGTGGTGAAACCGATCTCGATCTCTAGTTATAATATGATATCTTTTTTATTATGCCACTAACATTAGCTTGATAAAAGCATGTCAATCCCCACAAACACAGTTAAGGTTATTTATATCTCTATTATAAGGTATCATAAGAATAGTGTAAGGAGGTTTCTTTGACTTTGAGGAGCACAATCCTGTGGTTTACGTCCCAAATAGGAGGTCTCTGATTCCTGAGAGGTTGTCCCCACACGTTGCTTCTTTGCCTGGTGACACAATATTCCACCTCCAACCATCACTCTCTCAGTTACATGGTGTTCATCTGCACTACTCAAGAAGTGAGGGAGTGGGGTCAACTCAGCACCACCTCGGAGCACTTTCTCCACACCCATTTGGCACAGCTGCCAGTTCCCAGTCCACAACAGCCCCACTGCTCCATTCACTGGATTTATAGTACGCCCCACTGCTTCATAAAGCAGTGACTGAAACAAAGCTGTCAGTGCCACATACACACACCACAGGTCACAACTTTTTCTCCCAACTTCTTCAAAACACACCCAAAGTCAAATAAATTGCATACAATTACAGCTCCTCATCAATCATGCTATGGTTTATTATAGTAGATACTGCAGTTATAGTGAAAATTGTGCATAAGAATTTGTTTACTTCTTGCATCTGAAAGTATAACTATATCTCATCTTAATTTAACGGAACCAGGTTTAACAAATGGTTATTGTAATTTAAAATATTTATAAATAGCATGAGCAATACTACTCTTTAACACACTTTTAATTTTGAATACACATTTTATCTTACTTCTTATTTAATTACTACCTCTCCTAGTTTTGGAGTTTTTCAAAAATTTAAACATACTGTATGTTAAAAAGAAAACATGTTGATGGCACTTCTTATGTAAAATTACTTCAATTTGGACACTGGCTGTGGTGCCGATTATTTAGAAAAGATAAAACAATTGGTTATGTGGAACTGGATGGCCTATAATATTATGATATCTTCCTAGCTTTAGCTAGCTATTTGAGATTAGTGATGCAAAAACATCTTTGGTAGGAATTGCTTAGGGGTTCTTAACCTTAAGAACTAGTTCTTATGTAAGAATACTCATAAATTTACTTAAGAATTGTAAAATAACTGTTGAACCTGTTTTAAGTTTTTAAAAGATTGTACTGTTGGATATTTTCTAAGAAAATTACAAGAACAGAAATCATGTATCCCCATTTATACCATATATACCTTGGTAACTGTTTTTCATGCATGCATAGATAGGGTTACATTGCATACCGGATCTTTGGTTGGCAGGTACGGAGGAAAGGAAAGACATGAGCGCAGCACGGCCAAAGAACTTGGCCACAAAGAGGGTGGCGTGAGCTTGGGCTTGTGGGTTCTCTATCCATTGTAGGCAATGTCGTAGCATGCAGTTCTCACTGCAACCCTTTCTGAGAACACGACAACCATTGCAGCTCATCTTTTTCTTCTTTTGATCCACTCTACAACAATCTTACTATGAATCAACTAGACTGGGACAGTGAGTGTGTAGGAATAATATATCTTATTAAATGGATAGCTACCTTGCTAGTCTTACAGAAGCAGAAAAGATGCAGGTTTTATATATATGGAAGAAGAAAGGTGAGTTGGGCATATATAAAGTGAGTGTGGGAACATGCATGCATCATCAATTAATCAACCAACCTTGTTCACATTTGTTTATTAATATAGTATATAATATTAGAATAACGTTACTTGTAGGTAATTTTATATCATATAAATTCAACCATGGTTGAGTTACTAATGGGTAGGGTCTTGTGGAAACAATGCGTGGCTAGATAGTATTCCAAAGAAACGGGTGTTCTCTCGGCCTGCTCAGGTTCTCCGCAGATGTTGGAATTTCTCCATAGTTGGATTCCAATCAACGTATGTATTTTTCCAACCATCATGTTCTTGCTTGATTCCCCATTCAGATCAATGTGAATGGAAGCTCCGGTATCCTCTTGAATATAGTGATTGGTTATAGTTTATTCTATGATATGACAATGTTGCAAGATTTATCTCCTATTCAACGCTTTCCCATGTGCTTTTCAAAGTTAGCTAGTGAGGTGAGGGTGTAGCTTAAGACATTTTTACATTTTGATTTTCAAACTTGCTTGTTCGTCTATAGAGCTTGATTCCAATTGATTAAAAATGTAGAGTGAGGTTTGATGATGCCTGCCACAAGGATGATAATGATTAAGCTGGCGTATAAAGCTACACATAGGCATTGGATGTTATGGTCAGAAGTTGGATACGTGGCAATTGGCATCTTTATCCGAAATGGACCACATCTCCATCCACATGAAAAGAGTTTGGCGTATTTCCCAACAAAATTAATGTCTGTGGAGAATGGGATTCCAATTAGGTTAATCTTTAGCAGCTAAGACTTCGGCCTTATATACATGCATCTTATGCGGTTAAAGGACTCCACCATAGTTCCAAATTGCTGTGATATTTAATTTGAGGGGCAGGACCCATTATATCCCCTGCATATTATTAATACTAATAATTAGGTTTGATTAGGCCCTACACATTTCAAAACTAGTTTGTGAAAGAGAGGGACTAGTATTGGTGTATCTTCATCATAAACACAAGCTATATAGATATGTCCCTTCAATGCATCAGGAAGACAAATGGAATTTGGGCAATATTATTATTACTTCCTTATAGGCACCTCTCAATGAATTTGACCTTTTTTGTTGAATCTACCATCAGCTGAAGTTGGAAAGAAGGCCCTTCTCCACCCCTTCAATTCAACACTTCATACTTGTGTACAGTATTAAATAACCTTTTCTTCACAATGATGTCTGTTTTTTTTTTTTCATTTTTCTTATCTTGATCAATATTCTGTGTGTAATAAGTAACCATTCCTACGGCTTTGATCTTAACATTTGGCACTCCTTTGTAATAAACGAATCTTGCTTTATAGGTTTTGGAGTATAGCTTATGAAGCTGACCACAACTTGTGACAGAAACGATAGGTTATTAAAAGGCACTTTAGCATAGTAACTATTTGGTGGCATTAGTAATATTTATTAGAGTTTGATTAAACTAGCTGCCGCGGCACAATTAACTGGCCTAAGGAGTAACCTTGACTTTATTAATATACTATTACTAATCTAATCCTCAAAGATTGCTATGCGATTAATGGGTGCCGGATTACAATTAATTTTCAATGTTTGTGACGTGCATTTTAAAGCATGCTTCTGTGGATTTTAGGGGAATAAGTTTGTTTCTTCTGATATATGTTGGATAAACAGCTCACCTAATGTCACTTGGATTAATTTAATTTTATCATTCCATTTAAAAATTATACTTTTTTTTTCTAAAACCTCCCTTATTATTATG
>Ga0123341_1000807_pt1 | contig 21423 bp, 14 predicted proteins | sample Turbeapinknodule_FD_89959 | JGI IMG/M metagenome (GOLD analysis project Ga0123341, IMG submission 89959) | Root nodule microbial communities of legume samples collected from Mexico - Turtle bean Mexico pink nodule | ecosystem: Host-associated > Plants > Roots > Nodule | place: Mexico: Nepantla...
ATATCATTTATCATGCAACACAATTTTTACGTACTTTGTTTTTAGCTTACATTAATCATATTTACTTCAAATTTTTATATCACTTTCCATTCAAATTCACTTTTGTTTTTATATTAAAAAAAATTCATTTATTCAATTCCTCTTTTTATATTCAAAAAATTTCATTTATTCAATTCCTCTTTTTATATTCAAATAATTTTATTTATTCACTTCCTTACTTTATATTCAAACAATTTTTACTTTTTTTTCTTCTCTTTATCCAAACAAAACCTTACTCTCATTGTTTCAAATGTTAACCACAACAATCTATATTAAGTGTATGTGTATAATGAATTATTCATTATTTTTATTTTACTAGTCTCTCACTATTTTGGTGTGATTTGGATTCTAATTTTGTCAGTCATTACGTTTTTTTTCTTCATTTGTAATCACATTTATAAATTCAATTTTATTTAACATTTAATTAATTTAACACTTTCGTTCAAAACTATTAGTACAATTCTATAAAGTATTAATTTCACATTAAATTATTTAAGCCATTTTTACTTGAAATAAGCTAGACAAATTCACATTAAATAGATAAGTAAATGGTTTGTGCAATAAATGACTTAAATATTACAATATTTGAAACATGAAAGAAAAAAAAAACCTCATGATAAAAAAAGGAAATTTTGAGAGAGAAGATTAAATCATCAGGTAGTGAAATTCAACTTCAACTAAAATTTTGAGAGAGAAGAAGAGTGCTGTATTTGGAAAGTTCAACGCTTCAATACTTACATTCATTCAAATAGTACTGCAATTCACAATTCACAAATATTTTGCATGACAAGAACAAAGATATCAATACAACCTTCCAATAATCAATTCAAAAATTCAACTTGAACCTTCATTTTCTACAAAGAGCAAGTTTTTGTAAAGCACCCGCCTGTATAAGGATTCGAGTCCAAAATTGACACAGCAGATCTCAGGCATTGGATCTGAAGAGAGGAAAAAATTACAAAAGAAAATTGTACCGAAGCCTATTGGGGTTCTACCCTTGTTGATGGAAATATTCCACTATAGCTAAAATCTTCTTCCTTGTAAGGATGTTGGGCATTTTCTTTACCTGCTTCCTCATAAGTTTCTGATGTTGTAGCTGATTCAGCATTGGGGTTCAATCCAACAAGCTCGATTATGCTCTCAATCTCTTTTGCAACCTCAGCCATTGTAGGCCTCTCAGCTGCATATTCTTTGACACATCTCATTCCCAACATCACAAACTTTTCTAAACCTTTTGGTCTTGTTTTCAATATAGTTGGATCTATAATGGAATGAAGGTTGTATAAATCTTTTGATGTGTCCATTACCCTCATCACTTCTCTTACAATATACTTTCCTTGCTCTATTGGCCTTCTTGCTGTTGCTAGTTCCAGCATTAGCACTCCAAAGCTATATACATCACTCTTTTCAGTTAACTGCTGGGTCATATAATATTCAGGATCCAAGTATCCCTGAGAGAATAAAAAGGAAATAAGTTTACATCAGATATACCTCTGGTAAATTTCAAGGTTAAAGCTAATTCTTGGCAAATTATTGATTCGATTTCTGCTTTATTGAAAAGTTACATTCTCTAAAAAGTGTCAAGTTTGCATTATGCCAATCACACTTTATAAAAAGGCATCACTAACATAAGAACACAAGGGAGCTTTTCCTGACATTTACAAGTGTCTCGAAAACTTGTTTGTTTTATTTCCCTCTGAGAAATTGTTTAAATTGTGTGGCTATAAAGCAACGGCTAATTTTAGGACTGAAATTTTAAAGGTGGAGGAACCAAAATAAACCATAAAAGTGGTAATAATCCTCACTTCTAAAACTTGTTTTGGAATTGAGTTAGGTTCAAAACCAAAATATAAGAGTGGAGAAGCTTTCAAACTATTAAAAGTTTCGCAACTGATAAATTTATTATCTATTCTAAGCAAAGATGTGATCTGCTTCACAAAGTAGTAGTCAAAGAATTCTATACAAACCATTGTCCCTTTGACTTGAGTAGTGACATGGCCCCTTTCACTATCAACAAGAAGTTTGGAGAGACCAAAATCAGCAACTTTTGCAATGAGGTGATCATCAAGTAAGATATTGCTAGATTTGATGTCCCTGTGTATGATTGGTGGGTTAGCAAGTTCATGAAGATAGGCCAGACCCCTGGCTGCACCTAATGTTACTTTTAGCCTCCTTATCCAATCCATCCAGATCCCAGACTTTCCTGCATCGGTACAGTCAAATGAAGAAAATTAATAAGTAATGTGACAGGCCTTAATTGAATTTTTCAATTGGTTGTTATAAAAGAATGTTCGTGGTAACAAAAACCCAAATTCTGAAGATGTAATATTTGCAATCCAGGACACTGATTTCTAGTCTTCAAATTGGATTAAGTTCATTGTTATTAATCTCTAAGTGCGTGTTAAAATCAAGATCTTAACAGCTCCATTTTAGTATGAATGGTTTCTTACTGATCAGGTAAATTAATACTGGTTAGATGAGGCTTATAATTGACAACCGAATGTTAAATAATATTGGCACTAAGACCAATTGCGGTGATTCACAATGAAATGGGCAAATGGTCTACTTGTTACTAGTCAAGAAATGAAATATAAATTAACGGATGAAAATTCTAGTCACTCCATCCCCATTATACATTTGAGTCTGATACAGATGCAGTGCAGTACATACGAAGTAGTGAAGGAATTGAATGAAAGTACCTGAGAGACTATCCATTAAAGTTCCATTTGGAATGTACTCATACACCAGCATTTGTTCACCCTTCTCAAAACAGAAACCCAGAAGACTAACGAGATTCTTATGATGGACCCTTGATAGAAGTTCTATCTCGGTTTTAAACTCAACAGCACCCTGCATAGATTCTTTTGCAGCCCGTTTGATAGCAACCAACTCTCCAGAGGGAAGAGTTCCTTGGTAAACCTTAAGAAAGAGGACTAATTAGATCTTACAAATAAGTAAACAAGAAGATAACTATTTGGGAAAATGCTTGGTTATTTCTGACACTAGAGTGAAAATGAGAATTTCTTTCAGGAACATCAAAGGAATAACCCAATAGGGTGTTTTTAAATTAAAATAAAAAAGGATAGTCACAAGATGCCATTAGCAAAAACCTGTCCATAGCCTCCAGATCCAATAGTATTGGCTTCTGAGAAGTTGTTGGTGTATTTCCTTAGTTCATCAAAAGCAAACCATCGTCCTCCTTTCAACTGAGGAGCAGTGCCACTATTCTTATTCTGTTCCCAATTGGCTGCATTTATAAAGACATTGAATCAATAAAAGACTACTTTAGAAGTCCTTGCAAGGACCAAAACTCAGCCAAGGCTGCAGCAATCACTTCTTACCAAAAGGGTTCAGCCCCGCAGATCTTTCTGCTCTTCTTTTCTGGCGAATGGCATACATCCCTGCAAGGGATGCTAGTACAACAAAGACCACAACAGCAACTACAGCACCAACTATAATCCCGGTATGTGATGACTTTGATCCTTTTGGTTCACCTAGTTGACGTAAAGAATGAGAGTTAGTGGGGAGAAAGGGCACTGTAGAATAGAACTGACAAAGCGTTCATTATTTCTGGTTCATAATGAGATACAAAACCGCACCTGCTGTGTATTCATAACTAGCACCATTGAAGTAGTAAGGGGAGAAGAACTCTGGAGGTTTATAAATTTGGTTGCTAAGCAGAAAAGCAATATTTAAAATTCCAGTTGCATTGAAGCGATCGCTTTGCGAAGGGAAGACTTGCAGATTCAATTCAAAGTTATCAGAAGTAGGATTTCTCACGGGGTTACTAAGAGCAACTGAATCCACTGGAATGCTTTTGTTTCGGAAAGTATCCATCAGAGACTGCTCAATCTCCCTGTAGTACTTTGCGTCACTGAAGTTTGAGAAACTAAGAGCTCTCGATATAAGAAGTCCAGTATAGGGAAATGCACAGTTACAATTTGGGCTGGCAATCTGATCGGAACTGCAAGGTGGAGGAGAACAATTATTTGATGGTGTTGAATAAAATGAGGGATTTGATACTGGTTGTTGGCAGTAACTCTTTTCAGATGCTCCACTTTCACGACAAATTGGGTTGTTAGCTAGTCTGCAAAAACATAAGATAACTCCCTCAGTTTTGAATCCATGCAAATGGCTGAACACTTTTTTTATAGAGCAAAAAGAGATATCATAAAAAACGAGGCTTGCCTTATTTCTATACTTGGTAGATTGCTTTCTGGGTCAATCTCTGTTATGTCATTATTCTCCAAATTTATTTGTTCCAGACTTTGGCTGTGGCCACTAAGATTTAGTGTGCCACCGAGGTGGTTCTGCCCAAGTATCCTGTTACCATATTTCAATAATCATAATCATCATTTGCTCAAGCATCACTTTTTAGGAACATGTCATTCGTTTTAAGAATCGGAGACAGGTAATGTGGGAAGGAAGGAACTACATACACTGTTGTCAGAACCGGCAGACTTGTAACCCATGAAGGAACATTAGAGGCACTGAAAGTATTGTCGCTCAAGTCCCTGCAGATAGTTTTCCATGAAAGACTCAGTAAAAAATCATTGTATTATGCATGAATCATATGCACATGTGTTGCATGCTGTTGTATAATTTGTGTGGAGAGAAAACATTGATATTAACATTTCTTTTAAGGCAACATGATTAAATTTTACACACTGAGAGTTGAAATCAATAGAATAAAAGTGCACTATTTATACTTACACGTAGGTGAGACTATTCATTCCGGTAAAATCGGGCAAAGTGCCATTGAACTTATTGTGAGATAAATAGCTGCAAAAATAAAGTCCATGCCTGGCCTTAGCAAAGTTGATTCTTTAGAAAAAGTGAGACATTTTTGCATATAGATATGAAGTTTAATAAGGCATGTTTCTTTAATTTTCTTACATCTCACTTAGTTTTCCGAGTTTGCTTAGGTTTGCCGGCACTCCCCCTGTTAATCCATTCTTATCTAAGCGCCTGTGATCCAAAGAAAATATTCAATATAAAGCAAAGCCAAAGTGAAATTCAGAGATAGCATAATTTTGTGAACGTAGCCATTGGACACTCTCTACAATATACTTACAGAACTTCCAATGTCCCCACAGAACTAATGGATACAGGAACACTACCCTCTAGTTGATTGTGGTCAAAAAGCCTGGAAAAAAGAGCACAAGGGGTGATTAAGGGTCCATTTGGTTTATAACCATAGTCAATATTTCATGACACATTTTAATATATACGTGCCTGAAATTAATTTGAACTATTATCTCACTAAGTCATCTTAAGAAAAAATATACTTTTATTCACTTTGTTGAGACATGAGGACACTTAACTCTCCATGCCATTATATAGTTGTAAAATTCCAAATTGCACAAGATGTAATGAAGCTTACACGTGTTCTAGAATCATACTGGAGTTGAAAAGTTTTTCTGGTATTGTACCAGTGAGATTATTGCTCCCCATATGACTGCAATCAGTGAACATAATGTTAGGTCATTCAGGGAACTGGAAAATATCCAATGACGATATGTGTTTATATCAAGTGAAAATTAACAGTGAGAATTGACATACAAGTGTTGTGCCTTAAGGAGCAGGTCAAGGCCTAGTCGTCCTTGGTTATCAGAGACAGGAATGGTCCCTACAAGCTCGTTTTCAGCAAGATCAAGCCAATTGATATTTGTTAGATTGCCAAGAGAGCGTGGTATAGTTCCACTGAACTTGTTAGAGTTCAATGCTCTGCACGAAAAACAACACATAATTTACCATGATTTAGTCCATTAAAGTAACATTAAGCTTAGAGATTAAGTTAGATAATTTCAGGAAGTGAACATAAGATGTTCAGACCTAGCATAAGATGAAGCATCATTTTTTCATACATTCGAATGAGTTGAACTCTAATATATTTTTTATGTAAGTAAACCTTCTCATAAAGGAATTAGCAGAATTGTTAAGATGGGAATCCTTACAGAAAGGTCAGCTGCTTTAAAGATCCTATTGAATCCGGAATAGGACCAGAGAAACCACAACCAACCAATGATCTGAAGAACAGTTAAAAAGGAAGAGTTAAAAAAGCATCCTAAATTTTGTAGGGAAAAATTCAGTTAGTATTAAAATCATTTGATAGAAAATAAACTGCCTAGCTTACAGGGATTTTAGCCTTTTCAGATTCCCAATTTCATTTGGAATTGTTCCTGTCAAACCCGTGTTGTAAGAAAGATCCCTACATGAACAGAAACACCATATTATTTAAGTGAGCTTCCACTGAGAATTGCATAGCATCCGCAGAAAGCTTAGTCAAAATAAAACGTTCTTTTGAGTGTCAAAACATACTTAAGGAGTGTCAAATCAGGACAAGGCTCTTCTCAGGTATATGAATCATTTAGTGGATTAATTAAGATTATAATCTTTCTTTACATTAAACTAGTGATATATACTATATACTTTTTCACTTTAGATATAAGTCTAAGAATTAAGTTTGAATCCAATTCAGTTCCAAAAAACCAGTTTTTGTAAAATGAGAATTGTATCAGATTTATATCCTTCAATTTGATTTTATTGAAGAATCTTATCCAACAAATCACCCCCAGTTCAGAAACACAGGCATCTGGGGTTAGAATAAAAGTATGAGTTTAATGGCTATTCAACTTATATAAGAAGTACGCACAGAGTAACTAGTTCAGATAAAGACTCAATTGCTGAAGACAGTTGGCCCCTCAAACTCAAGCTTGGAAGTCTCCTGAAAATAATAGCAATCTATTCAGATAAATTTTATTTTTAAAAAATAGAATCTATGAAACAAGCTTTCATATCAATTTGGAGAAGCTAAAGAAACTAAGAACTAACAATTCGGTGATTCTTGTATTGCTGCAACGAATTCCATCCCAGCTACTGCAAGGATCAGTACCCACCCAACTCTGTGGCTTGCTAGTCCAGGATTCTGCAAGGGAATTTAGGCCAGAATCTACAGCCATACCATTTACATTAAAAATTGTAAAAAAAATTGAAATTTTCAAATTAAACTACATAAATTCCTAGTGCTCGTTCGTTAATATATCTCCTCTCTCAGTGATTGCAGATGTCTCTAGACCACAAATTATCATGAAAAGTGAAAACTATATCATGCAACCTTTGTAATCAATTCATTCTCCTACTTCAGAAATTTCATGAATTAATCACAAGGAAATTTTTTAATTTTAATTGAAAAGGCAAACAATTTTTTTCTTACATCACATTCAGATTGACAGAAGACAGAAGATAACTTAATATCTGTATTTTCTTGAATTATACTATTCCTTCAGTAAATTCTTTCATCACCATTTTTTTCATCTCACCATCCATTGTATAGCCTTGTTCTACAAATTAATTTCCCTATTTTCTGTTTCCACTGTAATTTGTGATGTGCTCTTGCATAGAACTGAGGTACTTCAAAGTTACAAAGTTTTTAGAGTTTAGGCACTGGTCAGCGTATGCAAGAACACCCCACAAAAAAGTTGGAAAATATTCCTCACTTTTTTCATGAGATGTTAAAGAACATATGCACAAGAAGTTGTTAAATATCCATCAAGCATCAAAGATAGCGCAAAACATGAAAAAAGTAGAATTGAACATACAATCTCGACTGTCTGTCTGTGATGCAACAAGCAGAACTTGGAAAAGAAGCAGCTGAAGAAGAATCATCACTTTATGTTGTTGGTCCATTGCTTGATGTTTCTCTTATGTTGGATCAGAAATGGAATAATGAAACTTTTGAATGGAAGAAATGATGACCAAAGAACCAAAGAACCAAAGAGGATCAATCTATAGCAATCATCGTTTAATGAGAAAGCGAATAGTATGACAAAACTATATCAACAAACGATGGTAGTCCAAACGCGGCCTCTGAGATGGCTAAGGTTAACAAACACATTTTACTTAGTCAATGGCTTTTGCATTCATTTTTCAACGGTTAGAATGGGATTAAGTCCCAAAACATAAAAATAAAATATTGTCACATGGCCACCAAACATCATCATCAACTTTCATTACATTCTTAAATATATTTGTACAAGAATGGAACAGAACAGAAAGGGTGCCTAGGAACTTTGGATATAGTCTTTCGCCAAATATTCTAAGGAAGAAAACTTCAAGAAAAGATGAAGTGCTGGAATAAACAACCACCAAGAGAATGGCTTATTTTTCTGCTTTCATCAGCGCCCTTTCAATATTAAATATAACTCAAAACTCTGAGGTCGTTTATACTAGTTCAAATCATTGATGGTGAAAGAAGAGGGGATGAACAAGGAATGCATGTCATTTCTGGGGTTGGAATATAAGGAATATCATGTTGTTAGTACAGTAGATTGCCATCAGAATAGGGTCTTGCTTTTTGATTCATTACAAAACCAGAATAAAATTGTCCTGCACTATAAGACAAATCACCACCAAAGTTGCCGTCCATGCACATATAGTGGTGGCCATAATAGAGTATTAAATTGATAACGGTGACAATAATTATGTTATTATTATTAAAACTGTCTTAAAAAAAGTTTCACAAATGAAAAAATATGACTTTTTTTATTAATGTAAAGTGAAAAAAAAGGATTGTTTATGTTATACAAGGCATAACAAACATAGCTTTGTTTTTACAATATAAAAATGTTGTTTAGAAACTGTGTGATAAACTATTGTAAGCAAATGGCTTTGAGGGCAACTTTGCAGACGGAATACATAAAGTATAGAAAAGGTTTCATTTTCTAAGAGATTAGCACAACATTTAAGCAGCTTTCTGATCTTGATTTTGAACTAATACTACAAGAAAATTATAAATAAAAACTAATTTTAAATATTAAAATAATTAATTATTATATTAATTAAATTAAAAAATATTTTTATAAACTAAAAATTTATTATTATTTAAAATAATTTTTATTATTAATAAAAATTATAAAGTAATTTTTAGATTTTAACTATTAACTAAAAGGTTTTAGCTCTTGACTTTATAATTAAACCTTATAAAAGGGACAAGAAAAAATTTTGTAGTCCACAAAAATAACCAACAAATTCTTGAAGTGAAACATAGGTTTTCTGTTGTTTACAACAAAACAAAAATTAATGTTAAGTATTACAACTGTTCCATAGTGTCACAGGTTAGCAGAAAAATAAAAGGGTGTTATTTCTTATGTACAGTTGAGATTGTATAATCAGACAAATGGGAAAACAATGTTACAAAAAGTTACATAGATTGGGACAAGATTGTTTGACAATGATTTCCAATTTTAAGTTTTAGATATACATTTATGTTAAAGATTGAAAATAAAAGTTTTATTATATATAATAGTTCAGTTGAAATTAAAGGAGTTCCACCGTAGGAGCTTTTGTTAGATTCAAAATCGAATAGTAAAACATGTAGAGATATCCAACTTGAAAAGTTACTAAAAATCTTATGAAGACTATTTTGTCAAAATTGCCATGCTTATTCCCAAGTTGACTTTCAGATATAATTTTTCTCCCATTCACAATGAAGTGTGACAAATTAACACACAAATATAATCTGAATATCTCATGTTTATGTAATGGATTAAATTAAATTTAGAACACTAAAAGTTCCCCATCATGGAAGAAAGTGGGAAAGTTGACTTTTGTGGTGGTTGGGTCATTGGTTAGCTATGGAAAGAGAGGGTGTAACAGGACAAAACAAAGGTATTAGATGAAGCATTTCTGTTATTAGTGGTTGTGTTGTGTGAACTCTGATATAATTAATTTTACAACTTGTCCTATGTTTTAATTTTGATGCTAACTTCAAAAGTTGTTGGCAAAGGAGACGGTCAAACTTCTCCATGTTTTTTTTTTGTTTTCTCTTGTATAAACCACTTGTATCCTATTTTTAACTTTATATAATTTAAATAGCTTCTTCTCTAAATTTACTAAATAAACTCTACAAGTTCCTTCACACATCTAATTCCAATTTTTTCAACTTTAAAATTTTAACTAGATTTCTTATTATTGATTATTTTTCTTTAATTTTGTGGGGAGTAGTATTCTAATTTATGAATCATATATAATAAATTTTTATTTAATTAAAATTTAAATAATATACATGTGGATAAAAGGAAGGTAGTTTAGAATGATTTTGTTTTTATTTATAAAGATAATATGTCAAATACATTCAAACACCATATTAAAAATTGTTCGATTTTATCTTTAAAAGATGTATCGGTGGATTAGAGGATGAAATAATACATAAATTATTTTTAACTTCGACTCCTGATTGATGTGATACTATATTAAACATACCGGAACAAATACAAGTATTTAATTGAAAAAAAAAATATACCAAATTTTTTCATTTGTTTCGATCATCTGAATTTTTTTTATAGATTATATATCATCTTTGATAACTTACTGGCTAATATTTTATATTTTGGATATGATAAGATATCCTTCTGCTATAATTCAGAAGAGTAGTTGTAAAACTGATCCTATGTGTGAATTGGAAGAATAATAAAGACGGAAAAAATTACAGAAAGAAAGGAGAATGATACAAGTAAAAGAAAAATACAATAGAAGAGATTAGATTCTTAGATTGAGAAATTCTTAGATGGAAACACACCTACACATCATTCTAAAAGTTTACAACAAATAAATAAAATTAAACTTTATTTTCGCGCGTTATATAAACTCACTTTTATCATTTTTATTTTTATTTTATTTTGGAACGATTATGATTTATTCGTACAGTGTGTTACCCATGTTTACTTGTGTATTCTATTTGATTTCTCAGAGATATTATTTCGTTTCTAATAAATCTATTTTAGTCAAACACAGGGACTAAGTAATTTATGTAGTGCCAACATGATGTTTATTCGAATCACAATTCACCACGTGTACACATGTCATAATATTTTAAATATGTTGTTATTGTTTATTCAAATTTCCGAATCACAATTACCATCAGTATTAATGTAGTTATTATTGAATTTGATACGAATATCCTTATTTTGTTGGTGTCCATTATTCGTTAAATTTGACTTAATTTATCTTAATAAAAATGCTATTAGTATTTTTATGAAAAATATGACTGTGAGTGAATATTGTAAACAAATATAAAGTTAATTAAAATATATGAATGATATAAATATTTTTTACCCATTTATTTAATAATAAATTATTGAAAGAATTAATTTTTCTGCGTTGTTTGTGTACGTTGAGATAAAAATCAGGATTACCTAATTAACTATATGATAACTTCTTAAGAATATCAAGATGTGATTCTAGAAATATGAAACTGCAAAATGAACTAAAATTGGTAAAGGGATTTTGTAAAGGACCAATGCTAATTGATAATAAACATGTTTCATATTCATAATATTACCAGTTTTAAGTATGTTTAGATTAGAATATTGTTTTATATTTCTATAATATTTTTTATTTAATCGACATTGGTTTTTTGCAGAAGATTTATTTAATGCTATTTTTCCTGACAAGTTTTTAAAATGATAGTAGTTTTAGTAGTATATCATATTCTAGTATTTTATATTTCTGATAATTTTAAAAATCATATTCTACCATTTTATATTTATTTATTATGCTTTTAATATTTTATTACAATTATGGCATAATAAAAACTGGTAAAATTAAAATATGAAAGTCGTTGTTTGACGCCATACCTTTTGAATTAGGTCAAGAAAGAAAATAAAGTGAAATTAGGTAAACTTCATTTTCTGAATAACCCATAAATGTTGTTACATTCCGCCTTAAATGATACAAGGAGCCAGAATGTATTTCGAAATACTTTTTAAAATCTGATAATACATTTCAGAGTACTCAATTTAAAATACATATTTCTGAAAAATAAAATTAAAAATTAAGTTTTTGTGGGTATCCAACATCAATTATGTGGAGGTGCAGAATGCAATGGCCCGAGGGAAATTTACTCAGCCCACTAAAATGAAGGAATGAGTTTGGCCTTTTTCATCCCCATTTTTTCTTCTTCTTAATATTACGCCACTATTTAACACTTAATATTTCAAAATATAATATCATCGCCCACCGTTAAAATATAATATTAAATTATTAAAATAGTTCTAAAATGAAATATTATAATATTTTGTGTTTGAAAGAATACAAAAATAAAAATAAAAAATGTTTTTTAACGAACTCGTACGTCGAACGTCCGAGTTACTTCCAAAATAAATTTAAAGATCTTCTCAATCCATAACATAAATAATCTTCTAAATCAACAACATAAATGATCTTTAGGTAATAATCTTCTAAATCCATCAAATCCATCATTAATACGTAGATGTTGTAGACGTTTAGATAGTCTATTATAGTAAAACATTTTTAGTAATAATCTTCTAAATCAAATGATATTCTGGATACTAAAATCCGCAAATAAACATAAATAAATTTTGGATCTCCATTTTCAACACCATTTATAACACAATTCTGGACATAAAAATCCATAACTCATTTCTGAAGGTGACTATTCAAAAATTTAAATGAAACTTTAAATGAAACACAAAAGTGACATTCCAGATATCTATATCCAAAAATATATAACAATCACTTTTAAATATATAACAATGGTGATTTTCTGCTTCCACGAGCAAACATGTAGATGTAGAAATTCCCTCTTTTTTTCCAATGAATTCTGAACAGTTATGGCCCATTTTTTTCCGCAACCCCAAACACTGCTCAAATTGAGTATCAGGTTCCAACTGTTACGAAATATCAACTTAATTTGTATCAGGATAGACATATCCTTACAAAAATTTGCTTAAACTGACCGTACAAATTAGCGTTTTCATTTTTTATATTTAAAAATGCATTTTAGTTGCCAGCTCAAAATTAAAGAGAGGGGCGTAAATGAAGAGATTTTGAGGGTGAGGTGTGTGTGTTTGAAGAAAAGCTCAAGTGTTGTAATATAAATAGTTAGGACTAAAAACAAGGCAACAAAAAAGTAATGTGCTTAGGTAATTTTAAAAAAAGTCTATATATGTATAATCAGGATTTGAAAGCACAGAATAAGAAAATAATTGCATTACATGTTTACCAGAGTGGTATGGTAATAGCGCAATATAAAGGTAAATGGACATAATATTTTAAATGTAGCAAGAGCACATATTCCTCCTACTAATTGGAGTAAAGTTGTCGACATTACAATCTCTAGGATATATCATTCACTTGCGCGCTTCAGCCTTCTTCTGCTCTTTAGCTGAAACAAATTTACAAATTAGTTTCAATTCAAGCTTTTGGATATCGAAATAGAGTTAGCAGAAGAAAGAATCAGTATTTAAAGACTTGAGAGCTAACCAGCTTTCTCTTCTTCTCTCTTTTTAGCAGCTTCTGCCCTTTGCTGACGTATAAGAGCTAAACGTTCTACAAGACACACAAATTAAATATTAATCATTCACTTCAACCTGCAAACTAATACAGCTTTTGGAACTTACCATATCAATCAAAAGGTTACATATCCAATAATAATAATACCAACAATCAAAGACAAGGCCTTAAAAGAGAAAAGGACGAACCACACATAATTACAGAAACTATTTAAAATGCTATTGGTACCTAAATCTTTCTTTGCTTGATCTGTTTTCCCTTGCTCTTGCAGCCTCATGTAGCGCTCATGGGCTCTCTGTTTCTCTAGCTCCTCTCTGCAAACAGATGGGAAATTTAAATATGTCAAGAAAAAATGTTTCAGAAGTTTCACATTCAATATTCCCACAAAGATAGGAATTGAAACAGCTAGACTCAAGAATGTTCTGCACCCTCTTTAACAATAAGCAAAACACTCTTTTTTAAGTGCACTATTGTGTAACCCCTGCCCTTGTTGATAATATTACAAGTTATAGAATACAAGTTTTGTCTCCCTTCTGTGTTCCTTTACAGTGTTAGGGTGGTGGAATTGTGGATTCGTAGCAAGATCACCAGGGAAGATTATGAAATTGACAAACTCCAGATATTCTGCTAATTGCCCTGGAGGTCAGATTGCACAATGCGGAAGTGAAAAACATGAGTTTGGAGTGCCCCAAATCAACTCTCTCCACAGCAGGGTACTGGCTTTTCTCCAATATTTTTTAACTTAATTTTGAATCCATACCTCTGTTTTCTTTCTTGTTTGTATTCGACTTCAAGGGAAGCATTTACTCTGCTCTCTCAGTGCGTTGAGCTTTCAGTTCAAGCTCATCACTTTCTGTTTGTTAACAAATATACCCCTGAAATACTATGTTTGTTATTAACTCTTATTTCACTTGGGGTGGTGGCGTAGGGAGGTTATCTGTTGGAGCCCCGTTAAAGATCTGTGATGGAGGCTTGGGATGTTTGTGTTGCCATATTGGAGGGTTCGGCTTGTGGCTCTATGTCATGATAATTTTAGCTAATATATTGTGAGTTAATAACCAATTAGTCAAAACCTTATCTGTTTTCAATTTAATTCTAATTATTCTTCAAATGCTAGGTAGGATCTCATTTTGAGAACTCCCCTGCCCAATTTTAAACAACAAGCAAATGAAAAAGTAGCTAACCTTTCACGCCTTGAAAGTTCTGTTGTTTTTCCAACCTGCATCCACAAGAACATAGCATTATTCTTCCAACCTCTATAAAGAAGTCCATAAGAAGACTGAAAAGGGAAAGCTGAACTCACATCAACATCCCTAGCTTTCACACTCTTTGGCTTCACCAAGTTAGGATTTTCAATCTCAATAATCCCTTGAGTACCCTTTTTCTTCTGCATACGTTACATATAACGAATTAGTAAACTTAGTTAGGATGGGGAAGATCATATAAAGAAACAAATTTTCTAAAAAATTAAAAATTCAATCCATCTATACAGTAATTGCTACAAAATACTAACTGAAGTTTCTTCTTCAGATTCTTCTCCAGATTCATCCCCAGATGCTTCCTCGGATTCTTCCTCTACGTGTTCAGCTTCTTTCTAATAATTTGTAAAGATAATAAAAAAAATTATAAAGAATATGGAGAACAAATTAATCCATGTTATGTGAATATAAAAATTAATGGTTACCATAGATACTCTATGGAAAGAAAAACATTAGTGTGCAAGTGATCACGTGTCTGTGCTATGAGAGAGAGGTGCAAAATGAAGAGGAATGGATGCAGAAGAAAACCTGTTTAAAAGTTCGAGGACGGTGAGAGGTTCCAGCAACTGCAGTAGTCAAAAACAACATTTAAGAATTTTAAAAGTGCTTTTTTTATTCCATCATTACGAAATATCATTTTTCTGTTTCCTTTCTTGTGAGGGGTAGGGGGCCAAAAGTGTGGTGGTATCAACAAGAATCTTTCAGCAAAGTTTCAAAATAAAGGAATTGGCATAGAATTTAAAAATAGTTATCCCTCCACAAATTATTAGCATACTGGACCATACCTACAACGAAATTACTAGCATTTAATTTCCCAGTATGTGGCAATGTGACTACCTCGTACAAAAAAAAATACTAGAAAGAAAAGACATCTGGCATTGAGCTAAGATATAATTTTACAAGCAATCACAGGATTCAACAAATAAAAATATCATTTTCTTCCTCTGCAAGTATCCTATGTCAGACCTACAAACAGTGTAAAACTCTAGAGCTTTCTGCCCAATGTCTCAGTCCCACATCTACGATCCAAACCCTTTCTTCACAATATCCATTTTATAAATGTAATGTTAACAAACTCTTGAAAAAAAAACGAAATCTCAAAACAATTCCACAAACATATCTGTAAGTTATAGTCCACAATAAAGAGGGAGAGAACGTCCTCATTTGGGGTATAACCCAAATATAAACTCACTGAAAGCACACCAAAATGACAACCTCATAAAATTAAAACGGCAATTAGTACTTATTTTCTCCATAAGCATTCATGAAGCAGTGGTTACCATTCCCTCTCCACCATACAAAACATACAATTTTCCCTGTTCATCTAAGGCTCTGAATCGTGTCTATTTACAGCTGCAATCACTTCAAAGCTTCAGGGGGGAAATCAAACAAACCGGCACGGTACTCAACAGTTATTATTAATCCTAATAAATAAACAGTAATAGAAATTCATTTGAAACAAAAACAGATATCCAGAGTCCCCAACCAGGGAGTCTCTCCAGATCTAACAATCCCAAAAAATTACATATCCACACCAAAACATCCATGCACCACCGTCATCCCATTCTGCACAAAAACAACAACAACAAAATAACCCCTAATAGCTCACAAACATATTTCACAACAACAAAAAACTATTTCATCAAGGTGATAAGTTGAGAGAAGAAAACAAAAAGATGCCCACAAAGAAAGGTTACAGCAATTCAAATTTAAAGGCCAGAGACGTAAACTTTCGCAGGAAATTATAAAAGAGACTCACGGAGATCTTCCGGGGTCGAGAACTGGCGGCGACCGGTGGGCTTGCTTTTGTATTTCCCTCTTCCCATCTTATCGTTCAATTGCACCCACGCTACGCTACAATTTTCGAATCAAATTCTTCTTCCTTCTGCTATATTATGAGATTAAAGTTTGACAACAACAACAACAAAAAGAAGATGCACTCTCTTCCCCCTTTATTCCAAATTCCAAAAACCCTAGTTAAACTCCACATAAATTATGGAAGATATTATACATATCAATATATATTTATATCAATATATTATACATATAATATATAATATAAGACACAAATTTCACTATTGACTTTTTATTTTTTATTTTTTGTCCTCGTGCCTTATTTTTAGGGTCCGTAATCTTTTTTTGAGAAAATATAGGAGTTGACCCAATGATAGTATTGGGCTAAATCCAATGGGCCATTTGGGCCCAACCGCTACAGCACCATGATCTTCAACCTAAACCTAAATTCCCTTTTTTCTCTCTTTCCGCCCTCTATCAGCGAATTGAATCCAACAAGCATCGAAGCTCAGGAATTGAATTGAATTTCTTTAGCTCCAGTAAGTGCTCAAAGTTTTCTCTTTAAATTGATTTAAAATTTCAGTTTTTTGTTTAATTGTGATTTTACATGAAACGGGGGAAATTTTCTGACTTTTTAGACCTCTATTTTTTTACCCGTTACTGTCTATTTTACCTTCATGTGTGCTCAAATTTCAAAATGAATTTCAATTATCTGGCCTTTGCATATAAAATGTTTGATGAAATGTGTTTGCTGGTGGAGAGGTTACAAATTGGAAGAAGATGAAAAAGGGAGTTCATCCACAGAAGCAATGGATATCTTATGTTACACAAACGGGTAGATTGATGCATGTGATGATGACAAAGATACACCCTGTTGGGAAAGTCTACCACTTCCGTGCTAAGCGTCAAATGGCTGAGAGTTTAGGACAGATTGCTAAGTTCAGACGCCGCTTTGGTCTAGAAAATCAAGCGGCCAATGAAAAATGACATTTCAGTGAGCAAAAGGAACTTTGGCTTTTTATTTCATGCTAGTTGGAGGAGAATAACAGGGAAATAGGTGATATACTCTCAAGCAGGTTTTTTTGTAGCATTCAACATGTCTAGTTAAACTGCAGAAATGTCTCCTTCTTTAGTTCATATTAAGTGATATCTTAAGAAGTTGATATTTGAATGTGGGTTTATTAATGCAAATTCAATCTGGGGATCTTGTTGGCTCTTTTGGATATTACTGAAAGAGAAATTTATTGCTGGGAACTAGGTTACCTCGACGTTTATGTTGAAGGATCAAATTGCTAGTTTGAATTGAACAACGGTATCTACTGATTGTTTAGTTCATTAGTATAAATCATCTCTGAAACAACCATCAGCAGTGTGCCTCTTTAAATTTGTTCATACTTTTTAGTTTGTGATTTGCTCTCTATTATCTGCATTATTTTTGTTAACAAGTTTTAGAGAATTTCAAGAACATTATCATGCTACAACGCCTTTAATCTTGCATGTTTTAGTTAGACACTAACATTCCATAATTGACAATGGAGGAAAATATAAATTGTCATTTATATAGTAGGATAAGTTTCCTGCAGCAGAATATGATTTAGGTCTACTATCAAATCAATTCAAATTCAGCTTATGCACCAAAAAAAATATGTCATCAACAATATTTATCCTCTCATAATACTTGAAGCTATTTTATCTTTACCTAGCCACTTCAAATACTTCTTTTTGATTCTGAATCAATATTTGAGTAGACTATGCATTATCCTCATGTTTTTCCCGTTCTGTAAAGAAAATTAGCATGTCAAGAACATTTATAGCAATTTAGTAATTAAGGTAGCAATGATCAGTGAGGAAAATAGGAGGACAAACCAAATATGATGTAGTAAACTGCGAAAATTTGAGTTATCTGTTACAGTCTCTACATGCAATGATACAGGTGTAACATCATCTACACTTTTGCTATGCTTTGGTTTCAAACCTTATATTCATAAGCTGCTATGACAGTTACTTGGTTTTTTAGAGGTGAATTAAAATTAAAATTTCTACCAGAAGTGACCATATCTCAAATATGATTATTTTTTAGGAAAAAAATATCATGGTCTCGTAAGTACTCTCATTTTCATCTGATGAAAAATTAAAATCTCAGGAGCACAAAATTCTCCATTGAACCAGCACAGTAGTTTTTCATGGGTTCTTTTGGTGAAATTTAACTGATTCAAGGGCTATCGAATTATGACAAAGTTCCTCTTTCGTCTGGGTACATAAAAATGCAGAGTTTTAGTTTTGCCATGACTGGATAATAGTAGAGAATAATGGAAGTTATTTTCAGATATTATTTTTTTAAAATATTAATTTACAAACAAGTGAAAACAAAACTTTTTAGATGGTAATTAACTATAAATTATTATTAAATAATTGACCATAAATATTATTCCTGGAAAAGATAAATAATAACATTTTATAATTTTTTTCTAACTATCATATAAGCATGGACACCGAACACGACTGCAACGGATCGTGCGTCATTCCTCCATGAGAAAATTCAGACATGATGTTTGTGGACATCTTTATTCAATATGGCATTTTTAACATTATTTTATTCTTCTCTTAAAAGTTGTATAGTTTTAAGTCTATAAATAATACACTTGATAACACCTTATTTTTGTTTAAAATTTCTCCAAAATTATTATTTTCAAATCCTGTTTAGAATCTCAACTTCGTTGTTGACATAATATTAATTATTACATGAAGTATTATCTATTATAAAATTTGAAAGTTTCATAACAGTTTTACGGTAAGAAAAAAAAATATATTTAAACTACCATATTATCTAACGTATCAAAACTGTGACAACAGGAGATTGTTCCTTTATTATCAAAATTACAGTTATCCTTTCAAAGTTCAAGCAATTAGTTTTTATTTACTTAGTTGATTGTTGATTAAGCTTCGCTTCGAGATTTTTAACATATTCTCGAAACTACGTCTAGTTTCTTATTCTCTACTATATCGACAATATATGACCGACATGTACATATAACCCGAAGACCGACATTTTATATGTTTCGAGATCAAACTTGCTTTCATTAGTAATACATTTAAATGGAATTATTATTACTTATTGTGAAACAATTAAATTTTCATAAACTAACATTTAATAGGAAAAATAAGAACAAATGCATTTAAATAAAAATAGAACTTCAATATTTTAAAGAATCTATAAATATTTACATAATATTTATAGAATGGTTGATTTAGTAGTTAAAAGTAAACTAGGTTTCAATTTAGTTCTAAAACTCAAATAAATCAAAATAAAATTCGTAAAAATAACTTTTATAATCCGCATTCTTCCTTCATTTCAAGTGGTTACATGTTATTATTAAAATGCAATTCAGTCCACGTTTATTACCATTAAAATACAATTTAGTATATACATAACATTTACAGTCTAAATAGAACAAGATATACACTTTCAAAGCATTCAATCTATAATATTCCCATTCATCCCTCGATAACTACAATCGATTATAACACTGTCCAATGTAACAGTTCATCCTTTCTTTTTCTAGTGCCTGAATTTTCACATTGGGAAATATAACAATGTTCCGATCAGTAAGCCTACCAAGCTAAGATTACAATTACACTAAGAAAAGGATCACCGGAATGGCCGGGCTAGAGCAAAATATGCATCTGGATTTGTTGACATTAATAACTCTACCACGATAACCTTTTCTGGGAAGGACACCTTGAGACCTGGTTCAATGATACCTGCTTGGGAAAATCCAGGAAAACGGTTAGCAGCTTCAATAGCAGGTTACGCTAAAACATAAAGTATGAAGAGCGATTAATGTCTACCTGGGGAAAGCTTTTTTCCTCTATACAGCTCCTTTGCTAAAGGATTAGCAGCCCAATGATTGACAGCCACCCGGCTCAAAGGTTGAAAACCAACTATCTTCCCCTCGCTTGAGAAAACCACCTAAATTTCAAACAATTGCATGGGAAGAAACATCAACAAATGCAGTATAGTATTAAGGGTCTCTAGACAAAATTGCAAATATACAGACTACATTGAACAATACAAACCAAACATGACACATTACACATGAAATTAAATTCTAATCTTTAGTCATGCCTTTGCAACTAAAAAGCATGCAAGCCAAAGGTGAATCTTATTAATTATAATATTCAGAAATTCTGGAGTACCTGGTAACTAGCAATGTCCTGTATGGGCACTTTTGCATCTGCGTTTATGTTCTCTGAAGAAGTAGAAAGAGTATCGGCATCTTCAACTCTCAAGTAAGCTGGCAATTCTCCAATCCAGACACCAAAATCATCTTCCACCTTAATTTCATCCGACCAGCCAAAAGTGTTTTTTACCTTAGTGATAGCTAACACGCAATACTCTCCCAACTATCCATGAAAAAGATCCAAAGAAGGGATTCTTAGAAAGAAGTACAAACAGTACCAATATGCTAGGAGAAACTCAGAAAAAACTACTAAAAATTACCTATAACCTTTGTACTAAAGATTCAGTGTTGCAATATTGGAAAGTAAACAGTTTCAAATATAACAAAAGGGGACAAAGCCAGTGGAAAAATGCAGACGGATTTTCAAAATTATAACTTATAGAGATCAATCCATTTCCAATGACAAGTTTTTTTCCGTACTGTGATTTCATTGTGCCAAACATGGCATTCAGGCTATAAGACTAGCCATCACGATAATTACATAAAATATAAAAGAAAAAAAAAAACGATAGATTGCACACCTTTGTTGCATCCAAAAAGTCGTGCATGGAAACCTTGACATGGGATGATGGGAGAGATCTATGTTCTACTGATTGCTTCCTTTCCTTGCATAACCAAGGCAAACAAAACTGACCGAGAGCACTAATTGCTACAAGAAATATACCACTTGCAAGGGTAACTGACAACAATTTAGGAAAAGAATTCCCCTACAGAAAAATAAATAAATAAAAATCAATTAAATGGTGTAGTCTGTTTGACAATCATTTATAAAACCA
>Ga0123341_1000810_pt1 | contig 21393 bp, 16 predicted proteins | sample Turbeapinknodule_FD_89959 | JGI IMG/M metagenome (GOLD analysis project Ga0123341, IMG submission 89959) | Root nodule microbial communities of legume samples collected from Mexico - Turtle bean Mexico pink nodule | ecosystem: Host-associated > Plants > Roots > Nodule | place: Mexico: Nepantla...
CTGACTGTTGAGTAGCTGACTGTTGAGTAGCTGACTGTTGAGTAGCTGACTGTTGAGTAGCTGACTGTTGAGTAGCTGACTGTTGAGTAGCTGACTGTTGAGTAGCTGACTGATGAGTAGCTGACTGATGAGTAGCTGACTGATGAGTAACTGACTGATGAGTAACTGACTGATGAGTAACTGACTGATGAGTACCTAGTGAACTAGTGAGTACCTAGTGAACTAGTGAGTAACTAGTGAACTAATGAGTAGCTGACTAATTAATGATCAGTTGACTGTTAGGACTTGAGCACTATTAGAAAGTGAGTTTACGTTTTACTCATTCTCACAAAACTGGCTTGTAAGGTGTAGTCTAGCCTACTTATATACTGTAAATTGGTTTTATCTTTAGTTGATATAAGATCTTAATTACACCTGCTACGTCTATGGGAATAGATATTTGTGGGTGGTCTGATAGTGACCTGATAACGGGTGACACGATAGGCCCCACAAACCTTGCTAGGCCCAACAAACTTAACTAGGCCCAACAAACTTTGCCATGATAGATTCTGATACCAACTTTAGATGAATACAAAAGAATAGAAAGTGAATTAGAGAGCTTGATTCCCCTCTCTTAGGTTCTCGTTTATAATGACATTGATAGTTCAAATACAATGAATGAGAGGAAAAAGAGAATAATAGGTCATATCTAGAAACTAGGTACAACACGAAGCCCATACTAGTTTTTCAATAAAGTCTATTTAAGACGAGAGTACAACCCAAAAGACTAGTCCACCAAGTAGGAGAGCCTCAAGGCTTAAGTACCACATCAAGTAGCTCATCCTACTCGATGTGGCAACAACCAATCAGCTTACAAAGATAAACAATTAAAGATAACCAACTATTCTGGTGTGGCAAAGCCAATAAGCTTACATAACAAAGGAGAACTCTAATACCCTATTTCTTCACCCCAAACTAAGGATTGTGAAGAACTCAACCCTGAGTTTGGCTTTGAGATGATTGAACTGAGTTATGGCAAGGGGCTTAGTTAGAATATTAGCAACTTGAGCTTGAGCATGCACATAAGAGACAACTAGAGACTTGTCGAGAACTTTTTCACATAGAAAGAAAGTGCAACAACTCCATATGTTTCGTCATGGAATGCAGAAGAGGACTGTGACTCAAAGCAATGGTGCTTTGATTGTCACATTAGATGACTGGTGTGGGAATGCTTATTTGAAGCTCGTGAAGAAAGGACTGTAGCTGTAGAACTTCATAAGCTTCCATAGCTAAGCTCCTTTACACAATTTTAGTAGTTGGTGTTTCAACTAAGTTGTGTTTTTTGACCATCAATAAATTAAGTTAGGACCAAAAAATAGCTATGCCCGTGAAGTGCTTTTCTGTCATCTACTCGTAAGGCCAATCAATATGTGAAAAGACTTTGTCGGGCTTATCGTGCCACCCATTGTCAGGTCGCTAGTAAACTACCAACAAATATCTAGCCCATGCTCGAGATATCCAGTCCTTGGTGTGAGAGGATGTGTTTGAGATCCCACATCGACTAGAGATAAAACCAAATTACAGTATATACATGAGTGTAAATCTCACTATACAAGTCGGTTTTTGAGGTTAAGTTAGACTTTAAGTCCACTTTTCAAGAATAAATAATATGTATGTTGTATTTTAGACTTCGCAACAAAGGTCATAATGCTATAGTGTTTTTTGGGTGGACAGCTCTGTGCTGCTATATGGGATTGGCTACTTAGCTGTCATATTCTCTGAATCCTGAGTATAATGTTTGCTTGTATTGACAAAATTAAGTAGTATAATTAAGTGGCCATGCTAACCGTACACTTTTGTATTTATTATACACAAATTGTTGATCCTTGTTTATAGAAATTAGCTCGAGTTAGGAGAAGATATTATTAGATACTGTATTTATCATACCCAAATCATTGATCCTTATTTATAAGATTTAGCTCTTTTGAGTTACAAGAAGATATTATAAGACTCTGTAGTAATTGATATTAAGATATTGTAGGGATACAAAGAGTTGTTATTTTATTTCTGTAATTATTTATAGGGTGATAGAGTTCTTTGTAAAGTAAGTTCTTGTACTTGTTTAAAATTAAGAAATTAGAATCAGAGTTTCTGTTTTCTTCCCCCTATGTCTCTTTCAAGTAACTCTCTATGCCGTAGTTACAAGACAAGTATAACAATACTGAAAAGGGGGGCAGCCATGTGCAAGAGAGAATCTGTTGAGTGAGAGAAGAAGAGAGGAATAGCTGATGGAAAATCATCTCATTCATTAATTCATTGTCATCTACTAAAGTTTATAACTACATTTAGATATTCAAATAGACAAGCCAAATATCATGTGATATACCAATGGATAACCTCTAAACTCAAGGCTTTTTATTTACCAAAATGATACAATCCATATTAATACTTTATTACTTTACACATGTATTGTAAATATTCCTAATCCGTCTGCCATCATCCTTGTTTAGGGTGTCCTGAAATGCATTTAGTCCAAGGAATAGGAAAGTCAGAGAAGGGTGCGTAAAGTGTCCTTTTCTTTCCCTAATGAAAACACAGATAGTTTTTTGCTACTCTTTAACTCCTAATATGTACAAGTGGCCAACTAGAGCTCATAGTACTTTCATTATTTCTGTTCTTTAGTTTTTTTTCTATGTTTTTAAACTATATTGGGAATCCATTCTCTGGTTGGTCATGCAGGATAAGAGTCATCGATTCATGGCTTTAGATTGTCTTCATCGCGTCTTAAGATTTTACTTGAGTGTCCATGCGGCAAACCAGGCCCCAAATCGGATATGGGACAACTTAGACAGTGTAACTTCACAACTTTTAGCAGTTCTAAGAAAAGGATTGCTTACTCAGGATGTTCAACATGATAAATTGGTTGAATTCTGTGTAACTATAGCTGAACATAACCTTGACTTTACCATGAATCATATGATACTAGAATTACTCAAGCAAGACAGTCCCAGTGAAGCAAAGGTTATTGGTCTTCGGGCATTGCTTGCCATTGTTATGTCACCTTCAAGTAAGCATTTTGGTTTGGATATATTTAAAGGTTATTTAATCATATGCGTAGAATAATTGTACATGGTATTGTTTAATTGGAGTACATGTTTATAGCTTTATTTCTGCAGTAAAACTCTGACAGTTTTGTTGAATGAGCAGGTCCTGACATTGGCCACTATATTCCAAAAGTGAAAGCTGCAATTGAATCTATATTAAGGTCATGCCATAAAACTTATAGTCAAGCACTTTTGACATCATCACGGACCACAATAGGTAATTACTTCTATTATATGCTAGCTGGATTGAATGTGTTTTAGTATATAAGAATAACTGTGTAGAAGCTGAATCAAACCTCAATATTTTTGTGGAAAACATATTTGTTAACTAAGTAATGACTTGTGGATTTATTTTATAAAGAATTTTGCTTTGATCATATTTTATGTATACTGAAATTTTTTAACTTGTTTTATGGTGTACAAATAAGTTTCTTTGTGCATTCAAAAGTATTGTTTGATAGATTAGTTTTGTAAAAAATATATGAAAGGATGAAGATGGCGGCATTAAGTATATTTAGCATTAATAAAAAATATATTATTATACATTGCAATTAACAATAACGTCTCAATATTTATTTGATTAACATTTAAATGTATATACAGCACATATTGAACTGCTGAAACTTTTAAAAGAGTTGATTTCTTGATATGGTATATGAAGTGCATATGATCAAATTTTTAGAGTCAAATCCTTACTAGCCAATTAAATTGTGCCACCCATTCTTCATAATTAAATTAACATTTAAAATTAGCAGAAGGTATATTGACACTATGCATGGTTCACACTTCAAGCCTTGGGATATTTTTTGTAGATGCTGTAACGAAGGAAAAGTCTCAAGGGTATCTATTCCGATCTGTGCTGAAGTGCATCCCAAATCTAATAGAAGAAGTTGGGCGAACTGATAAAATTACTGAAATAATACCACAACATGGCATAAGTATTGACCCCGGTGTTCGAGAAGAAGCAGTGCAAGTACTAAACCGAATTGTGAAGTACCTACCCCATCGTCGTTTTGCAGTAATGAAGGGAATGGCCAATTTCATATTAAAACTTCCTGATGAATTTCCTCTTCTCATTCAAACATCATTAGGACGCCTGTTGGAACTCATGCGCTTTTGGAGATCTTGTCTAATAGATGATAGGATACTACTTGATGCAGATGCAAAATCTCTAGGGCATGAAACTGAGAGATTGAGAAAGTCTTCCATTCAACAATCAGGCGAAGCAATTGAGTTTCGTGCATCCGAAATTGACGCAGTTGGCCTCATATTCCTTAGTTCCGTTGATAGTCAAATTAGGCATACAGCATTAGAGTTATTGCGTTGTGTTCGTGCATTGAGGAATGATATTCGGGACCTGAGGATACATGAGCAATCAAATCTTATGTTAAAATATGAAGCTGAACCAATATTTATTATTGATGTTCTGGAAGAACATGGGGTACACTTTTGCCTTATTATTTTTATAGCTCAATTTTGTCAGAATGATATTTTGTCTTGTTATCAGCTAAGCTTTTATTTTATGCATTTTCTATTTGTTCAATTTTGAGTTGTATCTTGTCATATTAAGCTTTGGTCGCCTTAAAGATTAAATACATTGGCATTGCAGGATGAGATTGTTCAGAACTGCTATTGGGATTCAGGGCGACCATTTGATTTGAAACGAGAACCTGATGCCATCCCTCCGGAAGTGACACTTCAATCTATAATATTTGAGAGCCCTGACAAGAACAGGTGGGCTCGGTGTCTTAGTGAGCTAGTCAAATATGCTGCCGAACTTTGTCCAAGCTCTGTTCAGGAAGCAAAGTAAGTTTCTGTTTTGTTTACCTTCTTCTGTCTTGACTGAAGTCCAAACTCTATAGAACTAAATATATTTAGTGGAAAATAATGCGCATAGAGATCCAGATAGAAACCAGAAGGAGACTGGTCTTTTGGTTAAGGAGACAAGAACACATTAAATTTATCCACCCTTTGACAGATCCTACAATACTCCTATATCAATTATCAAATCCCTTTGCCTAGGGTAGGAACTGAATAAATTAATATAAGGGAACCCTATATTTTTTCTTTACAATAAAAGATGTGAACAATACTGAAATACAAGAAAGTAGAAGGAATTTGGAAGACAAAGAATCCTCCAAAGAAATGGGAGAATGAATAACAGACAATGAGAAAATTCAATAGAGCAAGTAACCTTACACTGAATAGAAGTCATTCATTTAATCTTGCTTCAAATCAGCTTCTTTGCCAATGATACATCCTTAAATATATAAGCATTACGCCCCAACTAAAGGCCAAGATAGTAGCATAGATGTACATTGCCGTGAAAATTTAGCCTTTCCCCTTGTACCAAAACTACTGCCCTATTTTGTATATAGGCAGTAGCAGAACATTGTAGGAAGGCACGAGGAACCAATTCTGATCCAGGACCACAAACCACACATCTGGATGTGGCTTGTGAACTTGAAAGATATCATTTGAATTATTTACTTCTATCTTTCACTTCAATAAAACATTTGACCTAACAAGAGAAGGGAGCTTTCCACGAATCTCTATTGAAGTGTAGAATGGGTAACCAAAATGCTTATGTTGGCAAGTTATTCCTTTGATAAACAAGGCTAGAGTCCTCTTCAGACTCATGTTTCATATACACAAAATATAGGAGATATCAGTTATCAGACACCTGTTAACAGTTTAGGTAGTATTTAACCTAACATATTTTGGGTTTATCTTAAAGTAGTTGTTTCTCCATGAAGAAAACATTATAAAGGAAGTTTTTTGTAAAGTTAATTTTCTGATATTTTGTTCTACTCTCTTTCTGTATTATATTCCAACTTTAAAATAAATTTTAACCTAAACACAGAAAATTACCAAATAAACTTAACTTTAATTTTGAAGTTCTTATTTCTGAAAAGGAAAAAGTTGGGCAAAACACTATAAGATAATAAAATCTTAGATAAATCATAATTGTTATTAAATATTACATCGTAGATAAATTATAATTAAATTTACAAGCCCTCAGAGTAATGAAAGATCTGTTAAATAATAGGAAAGTCTAAAATTATATTAGTAAACTGTTATCATCCTAGAAACATGGGAGCTGATCCTATATAATCAGGTGAATAATGAAATAAGGAGTTGATCATATAATAGGAATATCTAGGTTATATATGTATTATTAAGAACTTTTTTATTTATTTAATCCCGTATCATATCTTTGTTATTATGGGATATCAAATCTCCTCTATTTATTCTATTGGTTTCTTTTTCTCAATATAAACAAACACATCTGTGCTGTCCCACAAACACACGGTTTCATCCTAGTGCTTTTCTCTTCCCTAGAGTTAAACTTGGTATCAAAGATATTTAGAGTATCTTAGTCAAGCTTGAGAGAGTCATGAGTGGGTGTGTTTGAGATCCCACATTAGGATTGTTCAACTTTCTTAAAATGGTATCATAACATCTTTATCCCCTTGTTCAAGAAGAAGAAATTGCATTTAGACGGTTAATATTAGATTTATTTGAAAGGGTCACCCACCATATTATCCATGTACTAGGACCTAATAGTGTTGGGCGTGCAAAGTGTACTGGAAAAACTCCACATTCCATCTTGGTTAGAAGAAAAAGCCTGACATGAGTATTTAAATAGGAGGCAATTCTCACCTTCTGAGCCAGTTCTGCGGGAGTTGAATTAAGCCTAAATTCAAATTTTAAGAAGTAAATATATTTTTAACATCAAAAGAGGTCTTGCAAGAAAATAAAAATCTATAACCCCATTGCTAGTTGATGGAAAATAATAAGAAATCTTTAATTTTATGACATGCATAGAAAGTTAGACGGTGAATGAAGCATGAGAGTTGGTTCAAAAGACAGCAGAGAATGAAGCATGGTAGCAAGACTACAATTAGTAATTGACGCTAAGTATGTTGAATGAAAACACCTTAAAAGGACCAAGTGTCCAAATCCTTTGATCCATTTACAATACAAATGACGGGAGTTGATGAAATCCAATAGAGCTCCAACTCAAACAATTCTCTGTCATTCAAATTTAAAGTATGAGAAAAGTGACTTTAAGAAAAATGGAACATTGAATGCTATAAAAATTATGGCAAGAGAGCTATGTACAAAACTGGAAGATAGAGACATGGGAGGAAATTTCCCTGAACAGGCATTCTTTTACAATCTTAGTCGTATCCAGTTTTCTTCCCAAAAGTTAATACAAGAAATATTGCCACCTCGAAGGGAAGCAAAGATATAAACAACACATGTAAAAGGTAAAACAAGGCATGGACAATAATGTAGCTTTTGCTTTTTGACGGAACACAAAGATGTCACTTGATTTATGTAGCCTGCAACATCTAGTCAGAAAAGGCATTTATTTATATAAACTTAAAATATTCATTCTATTTATTTTGGTATTTTTAGTACTTGACCTGCCAGGCTAACAATGCAAGGTCTTAGTAATTTCATCAGTAGCATTTTCGCATAGGATCAATGGTATGTTGGTGAAGTCACGAGAGATTGAGTGGAAGCCAAATCAGAAGAAGCCATAGAGTTATAGTGCCAAATGATGCCTAAAAGTGTGCTCTTTGTAGAAAAGAGTGCTCACTGGTGGTAAATGGAGGATTGCAGTGGTTTGCTGGTCGGTGCTTCATGTACATTACGATGTGGATAAAAAAAGACAACAAGGAAAACTTAGCTCTAATACCATAAAGAGTTTTTCTATTGTTTTGAATTGTGTGTTCAATCAGCTTGTAAATCCTTTATATATAATCATTATAATTAGGTAACCTAGTAATGGAGAATATCCCTGATTACTGAAGATCAAATAATATCTTTTACGAGAAGTTTCATTGAGTGATTTATTGTTATTGTGAAAAAGAGGGAAAAAATATTTTTACTCACGTGCTTTGCTCCCCCCTCCCCCTCTTCATTGTCTGTTTTAATTTTATCTAAAACTTAGTTATATCACTCAAATTTGGGCAGGAAAGAGGTCATGCAACGTCTTACTCATATCACACCTGCTGAATTGGGTGGAAAAGCTCATCAGTCGCAGGATATTGATAATAAATTGGACCAGTGGCTTATGTATGCCATGTTTGTCTGTTCATGTCCACCAGCTGCTCGAGAGTCTACCAAAGATCTTTACCATCTAATTTTCCCTTCACTAAAATCTGGATCTGATGCTCATGTTGTAAGAGTGCCTCACTTAACTTGTCATTTAGTCTATCTTCTCAAGCACTCAATGTCAAAGGATGAAGAGTTGCATGTGTACTTGATGTATTGTTTTGTATTTATTTCAATGTTTTCAAAACCAAAATTATTAAAGAACACTCTGAGAATATTTTTGTTCTTTGTCGTTTTAAAAATAATTTGCCTTTTCATATGAAACTATTTGTAGTTCCTTAAGTGATTGAATGGCAAGAAAAACCAATCGAATCTGTAATTTGAATGAAGAAATTCAAGATAAAGTCAGATGCAAGTTATGCAGGCTGAAGGGCACTCTTTCATAATGTTTATTTTACTTATAAATACAATGTTGTGGTGACAGGTTTAAAAACGTTTTACTTTTAAATATCAATTACTATTCCTTCATTTAACCTGTCTTGTGATCTCATTGTTTTCTTTTATAGTCTTTTATATTTCTTCTTTTATAGTTCTATCTATTTTGTGCATTTCCCTGACAAAAACTGTTTTGATTTATTCCCATTATATGCTAAATGAAATCATGTTCTTATTTGATTTTTGGTTGGTGCATAATGTTTGTATTTTGGTAGATAAGATTAAAGTTAGAAATTTAATTCCATTTCTTGCATTTGTTCCCGTTGAATATCGTTTTTGTGTGGTTTCACAAAGAGTCTCTTTATATTTGCTAGTTTTGAGTCCTTTGCTATGTGGAAGAGGTAGTATGAAGATTATTGAATGTTAATTACAGCAATTTCGTATATAAAGGCATTTAAATTTTTCCTGCCAATTTTTTTACCCATCACTTTTGTTGTCTTTGTTATTGCTGACAAGGTTTCTGATATAGCATGCAGCGACCATGGCTCTTGGCCGCTCACATTTGGAAGCATGTGAAATCATGTTCAGCGAACTTTCATCTTTTATTGATGAGGTTTCATCTGAGACAGAAGGAAAACCAAAGTGGAAGGTATAGTTTTGGATGTGTGAAATTTGTTTTATTTCTATCCCCGCTTTTGAGGACTTGGAAGTAGGTAGTTATCATAAATTATGAATGATAAGAACAGTATGATAGTGAAAGAAATTAAATAAAGAGTTTTGAGTTCTTAAAACCTTTCTAGCATATTCAAACAATGTTACAGACAATGATTCATATTTATGTTGTGAAATTCTCGCACTATTGTTTCAGATGTTTCTTCTCCTGGATTGTTGAATTAGTATTTGACACTTACAATATATATGTACATTTTATTCTTAGAGTCAAAAGGCTCGCCGGGAAGAGCTGCGTGTCCACATTGCAAATATTTATCGTACTGTTGCAGAAAATATATGGCCTGGCATGCTAGCACGAAAGCCAGTGTTCCGCCTGCATTATCTTAAATTCATTGATGAGACAACAAGACTAATCTCAACAACTCCTGAAAGTTTTCAAGACATGCAACCATTCCGCTATGCACTTGCTTGTGTTCTAAGATCATTAGCCCCTGAATTTGTTGATTCAAAATCTGAGAAATTTGATGTTAGAACTAGAAAGCGACTCTTTGATCTTCTTCTCTCCTGGTGTGATGATACAGGCAGCGCATGGGGTCAAGATGGTGTCAGTGATTATAGACGTGAAGTTGATCGTTACAAGTCTTCTCAACATGCAAGATCAAAAGATTCTGTGGATAAAATATCATTTGACAAAGAGTTGAATGAACAGGTTGAGGCAATCCAGTGGGCATCCATGAATGCAATAGCATCACTTTTGTACGGACCATGTTTTGATGACAATGCAAGGAAAATGAGTGGCCGGGTGATATCTTGGATTAATGGTTTGTTTTTGGAGCCTACACCAAGGGCTCCATTTGGTTTCTCACCAGCTGATCCTAGAACTCCATCATATACCAAATACCAGGGGGAAGGTGGTCGAGGAGCTGCTGGTCGTGACAGGCACAAGGGTGGCCATCACCGAGTTTCTTTAGCGAAATTAGCATTGAAGAATCTTTTGCTTACAAATTTGGACTTGTTTCCTTCCTGTATTGATCAGGTAATGTTTCCATGTTATATTGTGCATTACATGCTAGGAAACATTATTATCCAACTAAGGATTTAGCAATGAAATCTAATCATATATAAATAGTGATAGGGTGAAGAATAATAATATTGATTATCTAATCATATATACATATACATACATATATACATACATATATACATATATACATACATACATACATATATATACATACATACTTATATACATAGATACATACATTGTATCCGGTCTATCTAAAGTAGTTATAAATATGAGATCTTAAGGGAGGGAACAACACTCTCTAAATTTCAAATTCCTTTGTATTATTCTCAAATATAATCATTAGAAAATTTGTGATTGTGAAAATATTTATATGATTTTTTTTTATAAAAAAATGATAATATTTGGAAGATATGTATTAGTGATGTAAATAAAAAATATTTTAGGATATGCAAACTGACATTGTGCGATAATCCTTTATTTCTCGTAGTTTCCTTATTTCCTGTTTCAAGGATAGTTGTTCTCCTATAAAGATTGAATCATGTATTGTGTGTGACAAAAATTAATAAAACCACTGTTCCTTTTCAACTACTAGAGTATAGAATACACCAATGCTTCCTCAATCAATGAATCAAGTTCTATAAACATGCTTGGCAAACACTGCATAACCTCACAAACTAAGCTTTGAATAAATGTTAAAAACAAGTTGCCAATTGGTGTAAGAAGGCAGTTTCTGGACGTAAAGTTTGAGTGGGAAAGTAAAATGTGTTATGCATTTCTCTTAGTGATAGGCTGTTAGAAAATAGAACTACGCAGGAAGTATTTTTCTTAATTAATGTCAAGAAAGGTAATGTGACATTAGAGACTATCCATTTATTAGCATATAATAGATGAACTCAGGATTGGAGCCCTCCATATCTCTTTGATGTGAAGTGATGGCCTGTGCCACCTGGGCCATTCTTCTATGATAAGCCAAGGCCTGATGACTATTTGAAGAAATAAAGCACACCAACAAACCTAAGGACTCATTTGAGATGGTTAAGTTTTTAGTTTTCCAATAATAATTTTAAAACAAAACAGCTCGGAAAAAAAATTGAGCTGAAATGGTTTTTAACTCAATTTTGAAACACTTCTATATTGATTTTCAAAAACAAGAAAGGATTTATGAATTTGGTTTAGTTTTAAAAAATACATTCTCAACTCTTGACAATGACCCTTTTAATTGTCACTGTCACTTTCAGCACTGTCACCATCACCACCACTATACCATCATCACTACCACCAATATTCATACTTTCTCTGCTTGCACTGCAAGCACCATGATGGTCATTGCTACCTACCAATAACATTGTTACTGCCTCCACCAACTCTGCTACCATCTTGCCATTGTTGTCACCACGTCACTGCTACTAATGTTGCTGCCACCATTACAACTATTATAATCGTATTTAACAGGATAGAGAGTTTTGTAATAAACTAAATATTTTGGAAGTATAAAATAGAAAATAAAACATAATATTTAAAACTGAAAATCACCCAAAACTAAAATTTGGTTTTAGTTTAAAAAAATTGAAACTTACAACTAAAACCAGCGCAAACGGACCATATGGGAAGGTGATCACTGGATTTTAAATCACTCTAGTAATTGTTCAATTTACTTTTTTAAAGGTCTATGCTTAATCAACTTCATCCTCAATCAAAATAAGCGTAGTCCCATAGCTCTCACCATTATAAATTGTAATGCCTCTTATATTTATCACCAAACTAAATCATGCCATCTCTTTTGGTCTTCATTGGCCTGGAGAATACCCTATTTTTATGTGGTCTCCATACGACACCATGCCCAGTTCTTCACTTGTGTATGCTTTTTTTTCCTGATATTTGGAAAGTTGTAAACTTGAAAGCCAAATAACATGAATGGGGAGGAAATATCATTTTGTTCCATACGCAGTTTTTTTGTTAATTTTTTCAGATATAGTTTCTGTAAGCAGTGCCCTTCTGATTTTTGACAACCTATTCATTTTATCTATACAATGTCATACTGGCATTATAGCTTATCTAACCTAATTGATCTCTGCAGTGCTACTACTCTAATTCTTCTGTAGCTGATGGATACTTCAGTGTACTGGCTGAGGTCTACATGCGCCAGGAGATACCGAACTGTGAAATACAAAGATTATTGAGTCTGATCCTTTACAAGGTGGTAGACCCATCAAGACAAATTCGTGACGATGCACTTCAGATGCTGGAGACGCTTTCTGTTCGTGAATGGGCTGAGGATGGCATTGAGGGTTCAGGAAGTTATCGAGCTGCCGTTGTTGGTAATCTTCCTGATTCCTATCAACAATTCCAATACAAGCTTTCCTGTAAGCTTGCCAAAGATCATCCTGAATTAAGCCAACTTCTTTGTGAGGAGATTATGCAGAGGCAGTTAGATGCTGTTGATATAATTGCACAGCATCAGGTCTTGACATGCATGGCTCCATGGATTGAGAACCTTAATTTCTGGAAACTCAAAGAAGGCTGGAGTGAAAGGTTACTGAAAAGTCTCTACTATGTAACATGGCGGCATGGTGACCAATTTCCCGATGAAATTGAGAAACTTTGGAGCACAATTGCTAGCAAAAATAAGAATATCAGCCCTGTTTTAGATTTCTTGATAACAAAAGGCATTGAAGATTGTGATTCAAATGCATCAACTGAAATAAGTGGCGCATTTGCTACATACTTCAGTGTTGCAAAACGGGTAAGTCTTTATTTAGCACGAATATGCCCTCAACGGACTATAGATCACCTAGTTTTCCAATTGTCTCAACGACTACTAGAGGATAGCATGGAGCCAGTTGTAAGTAAGGGTGATGCCAATGCAAATTTTGTGCTAGAATTCTCACAAGGTCCTGCTGTGGCCCAAATGACGTCAGTTATGGATAACCAACCACACATGTCCCCATTGCTTGTAAGAGGTTCTTTAGATGGTCCACTAAGAAATGTTAGTGGGAGCTTGAGCTGGAGAACAGCAGGTATGACAGGCCGGAGTGTATCAGGTCCATTAAGTCCAATGCCTCCAGAGTTGAACATTGTCCCAGTAAGCGCTGGGCGGTCCGGACAGCTCCTTCCAGCCCTGGTTAATATGTCAGGACCCTTGATGGGTGTTAGAAGCTCAACAGGGAGTTTACGTAGCCGCCATGTTTCACGAGACAGTGGAGATTATCTTGTTGACACTCCAAACTCAGGTGAAGATGGACTGCATGGTGGGAGTGCTATGCATGCTGTGAATGCAAAAGAACTTCAATCAGCCTTACAGGGTCATCAGCAGCACTCACTTACGCATGCAGATATAGCACTGATTCTTCTTGCTGAAATTGCATATGAAAATGATGAAGATTTCCGCCAATACTTGCCTCTACTCTTTCACGTTATCTTTGTTTCAATGGATAGCTCAGAAGACATTGTACTTGAGCATTGCCAGCATTTACTTGTTAATTTGTTATATTCCCTAGCAGGACGCCACTTAGAACAGTATGAGGTTGAAAATAATGATAGGGAGAACAAACAGCAAGTTGTGAGCTTAATTAAATATGTACAATCTAAGCGAGGAAGCATGATGTGGGAGAATGAAGATCCAACAGTTGTAAGAACTGAGCTTCCAAGTGCAGCACTTCTTTCTGCCCTTGTTCAGAGCATGGTGGATGCTATCTTCTTCCAAGGAGATCTTCGGGAAACTTGGGGAGAAGAAGCTCTTACATGGGCTATGGAGTGTACATCAAGACACCTTGCCTGTCGATCACATCAGATCTACCGTGCACTTCGACCAAGTGTAACAAGTGATTCTTGTGTATCACTTCTTCGGTGCCTCCATAGATGCCTGGGAAATCCAGTACCTCAAGTTTTGGGATTTGTTATGGAAATTTTGATGACATTGCAAGTTATGGTCGAGAATATGGAGCCAGAGAAGGTGATACTCTACCCACAGCTGTTTTGGGGATGTGTTGCGATGATGCACACTGATTTTGTCCATGTCTACCGCCAGGTTCTAGAGCTATTCTCTCATGTGATTGACCGTTTATCTTTTCGTGATCGGACAACAGAAAATGTACTCCTTTCAAGTATGCCCAGAGATGAACTTGATAGTAGTGATTTAGGAGAATTTCAGCGCACAGAATCTAAAAGTGGCTACGAACCTCTACAAGAGGGGAGTTTGCCAACTTTTGAAGGGGTTCAGCCCCTTGTTCTTAAAGGACTTATGTCGAGTGTCAGTCACAGTGTTGCAATTGATGTTCTCTCTCGTACAACAGTTCATTCATGTGATTCTATATTTGGTGATGCTGAGACAAGACTCCTGATGCACATCATAGGATTACTCCCTTGGCTTTGTCTTCAACTTAGTAAAGACATAGTAATAGGTCCAGTTTCACCCCTCCAACATCAATATCAGAAGGCATGCTCTGTTGCTGTCAATATAGCAATTTGGTGTCGAGCAAAATCTTTTGATGAATTAGCTACTGTATTTATGATTTACTCTCGAGGAGAGATTAAGAGTATTGATAATTTTCTGGCTTGTGTTTCACCTCTTTTATGTAATGAATGGTTTCCAAAACATTCAACTTTGGCCTTTGGACACTTGCTAAGGCTACTAGAAAAAGGACCAGTTGAGTATCAACGTGTCATTCTACTCATGCTCAAAGCTCTCCTCCAGCACACACCAATGGACGCTACCCAGAGTCCACATATCTATGCAATTGTGTCCCAATTGGTGGAAAGCACTTTGTGTTGGGAGGCACTAAGTGTGTTAGAAGCCCTTCTACAAAGTTGCAGCTCATTGACCGGTTCTCATCCATATGAACAAGGTTCATTTGAGAACGGATATGGCGGAACTGAAGAGAAGTTGCTTGCTCCACAAACCTCATTCAAGGCCCGAAGTGGCCCTCTACAGTATGGCTTTGGTTCGGGACTAAGCTCAGCTTTTACACCTGGACAGCTTGGTTCAACCGAGTCTGGGATGACAACCAGAGAGGTATCTCTGCAGAATACTCGTTTGATTCTTGGTCGGGTATTGGACAGAAGTGCGTTAGGTAAGAGAAAGGACCAGAAAAAGCTAGTCCCTTTTGTGCCCAATATTGGTAACCCGTGATTGTATAATTCATTTTCTGTATATATTCTGTCCAAAGATGAAGTAGGGATTGCTACAGGATAGACGTTGTACATACTACATAGGCTGGGATGAGAGTTTTGTAACATTCTGTGTAGTTGTAGACAAATCATTTTGTTGTCAAATAGCATGCATAATTTAACTTCGATGGTACCACTGCAATGTAGTTTTTCAGCTGTTTCTTCCTGCCCTATACGATTTTGCTCCATTTATATTTATTTCTTTCTTCTCTCTCTTTATAGTTTTGAGGCGCATAAATTCAGAGCGAAGTGCATATAATTGGAAAAGGAAAGTATGTTTCTATTTGACTCTGCCATTAAAGAAAACCCTAGAAATAATTTTATCAGTTGCTGCACAGTAGTTATTTAACATTCACAGTAGATCGTTTTAAGCCATTTGTAACAACGTCATCTATTAGTTTTCCTTATTTCTTTTGAATGAGTTAATTTAAGTTTAAGATAAGAAATATTGTATAAGATTATCATACACACCTAATCCAATCAAATGTTAAACCTCTCGAAAGAGTTTGACAGTTGTATTATTTTAATGATGCATTAAAAAAGATCATACATACACATGGGGTTAACCATCGTTGATATTGCAATAATAAAACAAATATAAGTAGATTTAATGGTGTCTTGAGTGACTATACAAGTATTTTGATAGGAGTAATCTCTGCGTGCTTAATGGTGACTTAAGCTCTGATTGATAGTTGGGCTGCATTTGTGAGATGTGGTTATTAGGGATGAAGGATTTCAAAGGAGAAAGAAGCATCACTAACATGACAAAGTTATCAATGATAAATATTTGTTCACTCAAAATGGGTTTTGTTACCAACATTTATTTATAAACTCTAAGGGAAATTTTGAAAAAAAAATATAAATCTCCTGTCAAAATTCTATCAGTTTTTATTGAAATACTGAAAGACCAAATCCTCAGTGATCCTAAGTTTTAGGTGCCAATATGTTTTTTGCTTTAAACTAATTTAGTTCTTGAAACATAGAACGCGAGATCTCGATAATCTTTCTATAAAAAGCTTGTTATTATATCTTATACCAAAGTATTACGTGACACGCTTTAATGTTCTTGTAGCATGTTAGTTTCACTGTCTTGGTGTTTGCATGTGTTTGATCTGACTTTAAATTTCCATCTTCAGTTTCAATTTCACGTTAGATGTTTAAAAAACATTCAAAACCTACTTCCAACACCGCGTTTGGAACCACATGGAAGGAAGAAAAAAAACTAAAAAACCATATTAATAGAGAAATGGAAGCTCACTTCGAGATCATTAATTCAAACTCTGGAAGCAATTTTTTTTTTTTTTTTTTTAATGATAAATGTCCTTTACACACTTTTGAACATGTTACCAAGACTTTAACTTCAAAGAAAGTTTCAAGAAAATAAAATTCATGTATTAGTGTTCTTCTTGATCAAGGCATAAGTATCACTGTATATAGCCACTGCATTTGACAACACAGCCAAGACTATCATAAAGACAGATAGAATCTTGTCCTTTTTAGTTGCTATCTTATGTCGATCCCTGAAATCAAAACATGAATACTTAGCCATAGTTGTCAATTAATCTGCAGCAAAAGCATATATCAAACCATTTTCTTTTGCACTGGAAACTTTCTGTCAGACACAACAAAATAAACAACAAAAAAATTCAATAAAGAACTCTTCTAAAGTGAGCCACTTACTTTAAAAACTAAACAAGCAATATCACTTACTTTAAACTTAAATTCTAGAACAGATAAGTATTATTTACCAATTAACATATAAAGTAGGTTAATGCTGTCATTCCTAGCTAGTTTTTTCCTCATTGTAAAATTCCAATCAAATATGTATTTATATTTCCTAATATGGAGATGAAAATAAGAGAATTTGGAGATGAAACTCACCCAAGAATGATGGCAGCAGGAAATATGAATGCTACACAAACAGCAGCTGTTGCTCCAGTAAACTGGAAAATATCCCAAATGCTGGGTATGAAATTTGCTCCCAGAAAGATAACACCAATAACTGAGATAGTAATTGATGCAAATCTGAAGTTGTCTTGACTCAAAGGCCTAGATGATGGAAATAAGAGACCATCTAGGTTCACACGCATTCCATAGAAGACAATTGGAAATACAAGCACAAGATGTGCAGCATAGCTGAAACGAACTGCATCATTCAGCACAGAACCCAAAGGAATTCCAAGATCAGTGTCAAAATTTGCAAGCACATCATCAAGTGTTGCTTCACCAAATAGGAGGAACCCAAAGAAGCTTGTGAGTAAGTACACTGAAGCACATAGAGCAAGGGACGTACGTACAACGCCATGCATCTGAGAGGAGTCCTCAAGTTCATTATCTATGCTGTGAACTGCAAAAAGAGTGCATGCAATGAAACCATCACACTATATCTTCATGAACCAAACAGGTACATCTAGATACCTAACTGCAACCATGTCATGCTACTTCGAAACTATAACCATGATAAGAAAATCATTAAATAGAAACTAATTTTACAGCTAATTTTACAGAAAAATTCACCTTGTTCAATCCTACTGCTTAGGAAATCACTTTCACATTTCTAAATCACTTCAAGCTAGGGATCATAATCTAACCACTTACTCAAATAATCTAACCATGAGTAGCCCTATTTCTAGAAACAAGCATAGGAAACAAAATGTATATTGCCCATTCATCATGTTGCTGACAAAAATGAACTATAACAGAATACGTCATTTGAAGTCATGCTGTGCTGCCAGAAACAGACAAAAACAAAAATGATATGTTATTTTCAAATTTGAACTTGTCAGTTTGACAGCATTTTTAGCAAATTACTAACTGGGTTAAAGTTATATATATATATATATATATATATATATATATATATAGAGAGAGAGAGAGAGAGAGAGATCTTAGTAAAAACATTAAAAAAAGGAAATGAAATCTACACAGAGGCCTAAAAAGATTTTCATACCGTTGTAGTGGCAGATATAGGCAGTCACAAGCACAGGAACTACTGTGAACAGTTCCAAAATTGATGTCAGATCTGTAATGATTGGGAAGAGTCTGGGCATCCCAATTCCTCCAATTATGATCTTGAAGATTGAGATTCCAACAGCAATTACTAGAAAAACTACTGCTAGCCCAACTGATAATGCAGATGTGAATTTCAATGAATCTGCAACAACCAGAGAGGGCACAAAAACTCTTATAGGATTTGAATAAAAAACCAACCTAGATATAGCATGAAAGGAAATCTCCTATGATATCATTCCAGCATTCAACTTGAACACAAAATATATTGCTCAAAAAGAGTTAATTTGTTGGAATGAAAATCAAGATGTATACGAAGAATCACCAAAGCCATGAAATGGTCATAAAAGTGTAGTCATGTTTATAATGGTGTATAAAGGCATTATTTCTGTAGGATAGTAGCATACCCAACAATAAAATAACACACAGATCTCCCAATTTCAGTTTTTTGTCCCCCAATTTCTACCATAAAAACTATATTTTCAATCCGTGGAAAAAATGATAATGTGGAAATAAGAACTATTAGCAAGCAATTAATAGGTATTCTAGATTTCCAACATATCTTAAGCCTTACAATATGATTGGATTAAATGAAAAGGGATGAATGTATTGCCATTATTATTGTTTAGATTGTTTGAAACAAGGTGGAATCCAACAAAGAGTTCTTAAGTAATTTGAAATAACAACATCCTTTTTAGCAACCCCATAGCATTTGTAACAAACACAACCATTGGTAGTCAATACTTGAACATAAAAAAGTTCCTTTGTAAACATGAATCACAGGGCTTCAGTTATTTTGCTCTCATTGTTTCCCAGTTTATGGCCAGTCATTTTCAGAGATTTGTAATTTAACAAGTGAACTGCTAATAATAATTCACCAGTCATTCTTTTTACTTCAAATAATGACACAGAAAAGCACTCACCAATTCTCTTAAAGCTGACCAAAGGTGCAAACACAGCAACTGTTGTAAACGAAACAACAAACGTTCTGCCAGTCCACCAGTGGACTCCAAACCATCCTTCAAGGACACCAGAATGGTGAGTTCCACCAGAAGATGTTCCAGAAATCACATCCCCTTCAACATGAACAACACAAAACTGAATCAGACAACATCAATGATAATGAAGGACAACCAAAACCAATGATAGCTTTTCAACTCCACCAAAACACTTTTGAAATTTGATGTATTTGACTTAGGAATAAAGTCCTTACCAATTATAATCATGTAAACAATCAACACACCAATGTTGTTGACTATAACACATATCTGCACCAAAGCTTTCCCATATTTCCCAAACGCATCACCCATGAGACTCCCATAAGAGGAAAGATTCCCTGCCCTGGAGTTCCTAATCATGAACTCAATTGACTTCTCTGTCAATAAACCTGTTAAGATTATAGCAAGAAGACCAGGCACCATCCCCAACTTTTTCACACATGCTGGCAATCCCATGATCCCAGCACCAATAATTGTGGTGGACAAGTTGAAAACTGCCCCACAAAATGAAGCTCCATTAAACTCATCAAACCCTTCAGCATCACTCCCCTGAACCTTTTGTATCAAAGGAGCATTCTCATCAACAACTCTCTTGTTCCTTCTTGATTTTTGCTCCTCTGCCTCAGGTGCAACACTTTCACTCCTCATCTTCACCTTTCAATTTTTTTATGAAAATTTAAAATCAGCTAACTAATCTTTTTCCAAAAGCAAAAACACCCATTTTTCAAGTTGAAGAAAAGCATCAAACTTTGAATGAAAAACTTCAGTACAATTCAAAAGCTCGGAGACACAAAACTGAACAGTGATAATTCAAGACACCCCAGAAGCCAGACATTGTTTGGAGCAAAATAAAGATTCAAAATTTGAAAGGCTTTGTACCTTAGGATGTTGGTCTTCTATTTCATAACCTCTTTGTAAGTTTGACACTGTTTCTTTTAGTTGAGTAAGAGAGAAATGAGTGGAGCAAATTTTAAGGTCTAAATGGTTTCTTTTAGTTCATAACCTTTAACAGTTGGCCGTGAAAGAGAAAGTACATGTACGGAATAGTTCCTACAGAATTTTCCAAAATGTAATTTATATACATATAACATGTTTTACCTATGCTTTAGTTAAATATAATAGTGAAAGAAATAACACACTTTCAAAAAATTTGTTTTTTAAGGTCAATTTTTACTTTTTCCTCTCCCATGGCTTGCAAATTTCTTCTCTCTCTTTATGATTAAAAGGAATAAACAACTTAAATTTCACCAAAGAAGTATGATTCATAGCAAAAGTATTTTTATGAAAATTAAGTTAACAGGAATCACATTTTCAATTGAAGATTAATTTTTTGGTTCTTATAAAAGAATGAATTGAAAAGTAACTTTCTTTCTCAATTCAGATCCCAACAACTTTAAATTTTAAATAATTGATAAAGCTAAAGAATCTCAAACTTCAAATTTAGCCTTAAAACTCATGTCATAGCTTTGTAGGAAAATGCCAAAATATTTTTTAATATGAATTGCATGTGAGTTTACATTTGTACGTCATAATAAATTAATATTATAGTTGAGCACGAGCTTATGCTTTTCCTTCTTCTATGTTTTCTTTTCCATTTATATAGTGAGAAATGTCAAATACCCCTTCATACACTTTCATCTAGGAGACTTTTATGGATTATATAAATGGGAAAAGTATCTTTAATTAATTTATGAAACAAATAATTTAAAAGTATAATTATGAATTTTTTATCTACAATCTAGGACACGTTTTTTTTTTTTATATATTTTTGGATTGTTAATTTGAATTTTCTTTTATAAACAAACTTGAAGCTATGGTGGATCCTTGTGACACGCACCTGCAGCTATGATGAGCTCCTGAAAACGACATGTGATGAGAATCTTGTTAAATTGGTACGATCTACATAAAAAAAAAAAAAAAAAGTTTATAAAAAAAA
>Ga0123341_1000811_pt1 | contig 21381 bp, 5 predicted proteins | sample Turbeapinknodule_FD_89959 | JGI IMG/M metagenome (GOLD analysis project Ga0123341, IMG submission 89959) | Root nodule microbial communities of legume samples collected from Mexico - Turtle bean Mexico pink nodule | ecosystem: Host-associated > Plants > Roots > Nodule | place: Mexico: Nepantla...
ATATAATGATTAATTTTTTTTTATCTCTAAATAAGTTTTTATTTAATAAATATAATGTAATTAGAAATACTTGTAAGGTCTCTAGCATTCATTTTGATTAGGTCATTTTTTTAAACTAGAGATGTATTATATTTCAACCGAACTACTCTTTTGAGAACATGATCTTTGTTATCATAGTCTTTTTTTAATCTTTTTTTAATTATGGACTTAAATTCAGTCTATAACTTATTTGCATTGGCATAAGTGGTATAAACTTGAGAAACTTAATGTAAACCAAATTTGGTGGAGGAAATAAAAGATTGTGGATCATCCTCTAGTTTTTATAAATTCATGTATATGTATCTGTACAGTATCTTTTGGATAAAAATACACAAGTTATGTATATATGAATTAGAGCATCCTTTACTAAAAATACACAAATTCATGCAATTCCTATTTAAATGTTCTGCTCCACAAAAAGGTTGTGCAAAATTGAGGTTCTTACTTTTATACTTAGACTGTTAGGTGTTATATAGAGTTTAGAGTACTACTATAATGGAGAGAAAAATATTAAAATATATAACTTTTTATTAATATATTTTAACTGTCAAAATACATAATTAAACTAGATAATAACTTTTTATAATATCCTTGTCTCAATAAAATTATATATATATATATATATATATACACACATATATATACACGAAGTTTATGATCGTTCGTTAAACTTATTTGAATTAGAATATTAATGAATAGGGAGAAAATATAGTATTGAAAAGGGCAGGACAATGGAACAACTCCACTTTCTAAAGCAATAAAACACTTTATTTTTTACAATTATGTAACCAAGTTAGAGTGAGACATATCAACGAAGAAAAAAAAAATGAGAATGAGACATATCAAGAACAATAGTGATTTTCCAAACCTCAAGAAAACGTGTGCGCCATATTTGTATTGGTGAACTTCTACTTTATCACAAGTCATGGAAATTTAAAAGAACAATAATACAACCAAGCTCGGACATTTATACACTTGTATGTATATGTTTGAAATATGTTATCTTTTTTTTTTCAATATCATTAAAGTTTATAATAATATCAAGAGAATGAGATATATATTACTTCATATCTTTATGTTAATATTTTTCTTTTTAATTTTTAGATTAGTTGATAAAATTTATTGAAAATGGATATATATTACTTTAGTATCTTTATGTTAATATATATTTTTTGAGTTTTTAGATTAGTCGGTAAAATCCGTCAATACTTTCATTCATCGGTAATAAATAAAAGTTATTAATGAACACAAATTTATCGATAATTTTTGGTCGATAAATCAATAATTGCTTGTAATGGTAAGTTTCTAGTTTGTCTTATTATTCTTATAAATCTCTTTATTACAATGAGGAAGAAAAAAAGATTAAGAAAATCATATCTCATTTGCAAGAATAAATAAAGCATAGTGCGTTGATTTGATACTATACGAAATAAAATATAATAAGGTCATATGATATGTTTATAATTAAGTTAAATTCATACAAAATTATCTTGTATTGACAATTAGAAATTCATACACTTAGACTGTGAAAAACTTGGTCAACAAAATATATATTAAGAAAAACAACTTTAATTTTGTATTTGATTATGCATGTATCTTCCCATGTCCCTTCTTTTAGAACTGCATTTTTCTTAGTGTTCCTACATCTAAGCTCGTGAAGTCTCTGCTAAAGATATGGTTGCCTTATCTGGTATTTCTCCTTCCTCTTCTTTATCCTATTATTTCCTTCCATTTTTATGACCAATTAATAATTTTGTCTGTGTTTCTTTAGACACATTCTAGTAATAATTTTGTAAAATAACAGTGCTTTTTTCTACAAAGTTCATACCAGAATATGACATTTAAACAACCAGGTGCATTGGATCAAGTCCTTTTTTCTAAGCTTAAAGTAATAGTGAGACATTTATAACAATCTTGAAAGGCACATTTAACCACCAGAAAATCACCCATTTATGATAAATAAGTGAATCTAAGAATTACCATCATTCACACTTCATATATAACTAGAAAAATATATATATAAAAAAAAAACAAATCACAACTATAATTACAGAAACATCACAATTTTTAGGATTTAATAACCTCAAATTCTTGAAAAACGGAGGATAAAATTAAATCTTATAAAAAGAAGAAAAAAAAACACCATTTAGTCCTATGTATTATTATAGTGGTCAAACAGTACAATCAACCACTTAAAAGTTTATATTTAGATGACTTGACGTATTTTCTAAAATTGACTATAATGTTTTAAGCTTAACTAGATCTTAGGTCAATAAACTATTTTAGTTCATTTTAAAAAACTAAATAAATTTAAATAAAGAATACAAATAAAATATGTAATTTTAAAATTTGAATCATATTAATAAAATTAATTTTATATTATGATATAATAATTGTTATTATTATAAATGAGATCGGCCATAAGTTTATGGATGGATGTCATCTTAAATTACAAATTAAATGGATTAAGTCTCAATTTAATTCTCTGTTTTGAATTAATTAATTGAACTAAGTCTGTTTTGATTATAAAAGTGAGAAATTATATAAATTTAATTAGAATTATAGTAGAATTATCATATAACTCGTTATGCACAATAAAAATGTTATGCCCAATAAAAATAAAGTGTCTCACCTTTCCTAAAAGGTATCAGTCGTTTATTGTGCTTTAGAACGAATAAAAAGTTACGCTCCAGAATTTGATAATTTGATGAAGCTGAAACAAAAATTAAAGACTGATGATCTAGTTCGGTCTGTGTAAAATTCAATTTCTAAAATCAATAAATTTGTAAAACCACAACTTGCGTTGATATGGAAAAAAGAGAAGCTTTGATATGGAAAAAGAGAAGCCGTGCCTTACAAAAAAGAGGACAGGAGAAATTATTGAGAGAACTATTTTATTTATATTGTAACATGAGCAGCAACACTACAAAATCATCATAGGAAAACTGAAAAATATGAAGAAAAGTGCTATAACAACACTACATGTGAGATCAGGCATCAAACGGAGACATATAATCATGCTTTCTTCGAGATGATTGCTTCGCCTGCTTTAAAAAATCCACGCATGAACACAACAGTTTACACCTATATCCCCATCTCGATGAAAGGGGCAGTTAAAGCGTCACTAAATAAACCAAACGTTTTATTTGTCCACAGCCGTCATGTCCTACCACAGCAATAAAAACAAGACCCTTTTTGTTATACAAAAGCTAAACTTACATGTGAAAAAATTTTACATCACATAAAGGTTTTTCACAAGGAGGACAAAATCAATCCTCCATGAATTTTTTTTTCCCTTTCCAAGCAAGTGAAAATCAATACAAAACACCTTTACACACATTATTTGCACCATGTAATGTATAAATTGGACATTCTATAGGAGTTAATTCAAAACCTTTGGATACCACACAAGGTTGGAATTCAAGATCAGCCCCTCCCAGCATTCCCATGTCTTTGATTTCTAAATTGATTGAGGAGAGCCTGGGCCTAAACATAGAAGAAAATTCACTCACCACTTTTTTTGAAAGAATGAAAAGAATAAAGGGCAACTAAAAAATGAAACTATAAAGACAGAAAAAAACACCTTTTCTTTGGCTCTTGGGGTGCCTGACTGTGATAAAGCTACTAATGGAGGGACAGCTCCTTGTTGAAGCACCTTGCCTAAAAATCTATCACTATGTAAGCAAAGATGAAGAAGAGCTGCGGCTGCATTCTCCTTTCCTCTAGCAGAACCCAACTCAACAACCTCAACCAGAACAGGAATCCCTCCTTCTTCACCAATTGCATTTCTTCCTTCTAGAATTGTGGCTAGATTTGCTAAGACAGCCACTGCCTTGTCAACCATTCCAGCTGCTGGGTCCATTAACTCCACAAGGTGCCTCACAGCACCAGCTTGCACAATCCGATTCTTGTTTTCATGAAATATTGACAAATTAAACAAAGCAGTGGCAGCATCTTTCTTTCCCCTAGGGGTCCCATTCCCCAATAAATCTACCAGCGGTCTAATTGCCCCAGACCTCCCTATGGAAATCTTGTTTTCCTCAATCACTGATAAGCTGAAAAGAGTGGCAGCAGAATTCTCCTTGGCTTCTGGGCTCCCATGCTCAAGCACGTGAATCAGAGGTTCTATTGCACCAGCACTTGCAATTTCAGTTTTGTTGTTATCATTGATTGATAAGTTTAGAAGTGCGGTAACAGCATTTTCTTGGATCGCTGTATCAGCTGATCTAAGTAAATCAACTAATAAGTTAATGGCTCCACAGTTAGCAATCGCAATTCGATTGTCCATATTGTGCTTTGCAAGAAGACGGAGTTCTGCTGTTGCCTCTTTCTGAGCATCCAGATCAGAGCTCCTCAAGCCCTCAACCAAATTCCGGACCTGGGCTTCAATACCTGAAAGATCACCTTTTGTTTCAATAGCAGGAGATGCTATCCTAGGAACAAGCCTCTCTGATGGCCGCCTCCATATAGCTTGGCTTCGAGGCCTTGTCTCAAACAATCGGACTGGGGACTCAGCTTCTCTATGTGTTGACAGCATGACAGTAGTACCAGCAGTTTCTGGCCCTGTATTTAGTTCACCAGAAGCATCTCTACTGTGGCCTGGACTTGTTGACAGATGAGGAGCATTGTTGTCATCATCTTGGGTTTCTTGAGGAAAGTTTGCAGTAGAAAGCGCACTGGAGTCAGAAACAGCTCTAATATGGGTTTGAGATTGTTCAGAGCCAAAGGCACTGGATGATTCCCTTCTAGATGGTGACAATGATGGTTGGCTAGCTGAATCCACAGTGCTTTCATCTGAGCTAGCAGACCTGTCATCCAAACCAGCAGGAGATATTCTTGCAAGATCCATATATTGCCCATTAATTATACCACTTAAGGAACCTTCTGAAGTTGAACGGGGATGCAAAGGTGATGATGTTTCCTCTAGCTGAATCCCACCAGAAGTTATGTTATTACCTGGTGAACTAAAAGAGCGAGAACGTGCTGACTCAGGTGAGGATGGCTGGTTGCTCCTGGGGTGAGCAAAAACAGGTGACTCCCTGGTTGTACCAGATTCCATATACCCATGAAGGACGGATGGTGGATTTAGATTTGTGGATTTTGTGGGATCAACTAGTCGCACATTGTTAGATTCACACCAATTTGCAATTAAAGCTTTTACAGTATAATTAGGTATTAGGTTGGTATGAGCCAGAGTTTGACGAGTCTTTGGACAAACTGTAAGCCCAAGATCAATCCAGTTCTTGATGAAAGCTCGCTCATATGTTTGCCCTGATGCTACAATCACAGGATCAGTCATCAACTCCAAAGAAAGAGGACAACAAAAATCAGCAGGTATTGGAACTGGGCTGCTACTCTGAGCTTGCTTAAGCATAATGAGACGCTCATGCATATGTGTTATGACAGCAATCATTTGATCAATGTATTCAGCCTCCTCGGTCTTTTCAGATTGTTCAGCATTCTCCTTCAACCTTTCAAGGGCCACAGCCTCAATAAGAACATCCTGATTAGACATTAGGCCCAGTCTATCAGCAATTATTGTCAGGACATCTGGACTGGGTCCTGCATATTCCAGTTGTACAATAGCTTCCTTAATAACTGATGAGCTTTCTTCATGTCCCAACAGCTTAAGTTTATGTGAACATTGCTGCAATTTTTACGTTAATTATACATCCAATTTACTTTTTTCATATAAAAATAAATCCAACTGAATGAGGATCTTAAATTAACTACTTGATCAGTAGAATATTCTACCTGTAAATCTTCGGAACTCAATTCATCAGGGAGAGAATGCTGAGAAACCTTCAGCTGCTGGAAAATATTGAGCCCTGAAGTGCGAATTCTTGATATCAGGGGTTCAACTTGCATAACCTAGCCAACAAGAAAGAGGAAGCAGTGAGAACTTGACATGCAATCAACATGAAAAAATTCAAACCATAAATTTTTATGAGAAACAGGCACAACACAACAAAAGAGTTACTTTACATTCTAATTCTACAATAGGTGGCAGGTGGCAACCCAACTCATCCGAAGATACTTGCATGCTTCTCAATTCCAACATAATCAAATTTCACTAAGGTGGAGACAAAAGAAACAGAAACCCTTTTAAAAAGGACTGATGTCTGGCTACGCTTCCTTGAAAAAGGTAATATGGATAGGAACTGAGTTCCAAGTGGATTAGAAAAGGATCCATAAATGGATATATCGGAGAATGGAAGTTGAGCATAGAAAATAACAAGTGGTAGTTATGTATTTGGAGTATATCTGACAGTAGGCTGCGTGATTAGACTAATGTTTGGTTATTTACACTTTTGTGGACAGAAACTGTCTCTGAGACAGCAAATGTATTGCTGTACTATGTAATTTCAGTGCTCTATATCATATTTTACTAGTTTATTAATTGATATTCTATCATTTTGGTCCAACACGAAGGATCATTAGAAAGGGAGATCTGTTTGGCCAGTGAGTTGATAATTTGACAGTAGTTTCTGATTCTGTAGATTTATTGGAGCAGGGAGAAAATAGAATGGATCCTGGTTCATTGATTCCAACTTTTTCGTAAAATAGAGACCTCACATTTTTGTGTCAACTGAGAGGAGTGATGAGAGGGTGATAGACTCACTGGGTAATTGGGAAAAGATTTAGGGATTCCAAACAAAATAAAAGAAACAAATTATAGGATTATTCTTTCTCCAGATCAGTATGACCCTGGAGAAAATGATGTACAACTCAGGGAATTTCAAAAGTGCCCAGACACTCTCCCAGTAAACACTGCTACAACAACAACCTTCCCTGTCTGACCAACCTCCTATTTATTTTACTAGTAACAGAACAGTTATTTCTAACTACTCTTAGTTAGTTACAACTGTATATCTCAGTTAGTTACAAATTATCGGATTATTCTTTCTCCAGATCAGTATGACCCAAGAGAAAATGATGTACAACTCAGGGCATTTTGAGAGCGCCCAGACACTCTCCCAGTAAACACTGCTACAAATACAACCTTCCTTGTCTGACCAACCTCCTCTTTATTCTACTAGTCACAGAACAGTTATTTATAACTACTCTTAGTTACAACTGTATATCTCAGTTAGTTATAACTACTATAATGCTCCTAGTTTGTTACAACTGTATTTGTATCCCAATCCTCATTTTGATTCTTCTTCCTTCACACATACACTTTCCTAATGAGGGGTCTTGTATCAGAGGTATTAAAGGAATTCTGTGAAAAAGAAAATAAGGGGCTGCTACATCTAACTTATCAGGAACTTACGAAGAAAAAAATCAAAGGTTTATGTTTTTATTATGAAGTGGACTTTAAGCCTAACTCAACCCCATAAAACCGGCTCAATAAGGTGAGGTTTGCACCCACTTATATACTATGAAAGGCTCTCATCTCTAGTCGATGTGGGATCTCCAACAGTTTTAAATTTGAAGAAGGATCCAATCCTTTGCACCAATACAAGGAAAAACAGTCAAGGTTGGAGACTTGGTGATATAATGAAGCCCAAAATGATGGAGGTAATTGTTATTGAGGTAGATGATGAGAAGAAGGAAGAAGTGTTTTTCCCTCGAGGATGATTTTTAGCAGGTTGTGATGACAGGAACTGAAATACATCCTAGTTGGAAAAGGATCCATTAAAGGATTGTGGGTAGTTAATCATTAGGAGTATATGTGATAATGTGATAGATAATAACTGACCTGTATTCACCAATTCCATATTAGAAAGTGCACAATGAAAATTATGCACAGAAAATAACTGATGGCAGCTTATCTATTAATTAGGCCGGTATGCGGTTATTTGCAGTTTGTGGACAGAGAATACATTAGTACTTACATATCAAAACTCATAATCTTTGCAGTATTTCATTATTGTTGGAGATCCACATCCATTACAGTTATGGATAAATTATAATATATAAGTAGGTACAAACCTCATTTTAAAAGTCAGTTTTGTGAGGTTGAATTAAATCTAAAACTCACTTTTTAAAATAGTATCAAAAACTATTCTAAGCAAGTTCACTGGGTCTATATCGAACCGCTATCAAAACATCCACAAATATCTAGTATAACACTCGAGCTGTTTGATTCTCAACATAAGGAAGTACGTTGGAAATCCAACATTGACTAGAGATATGGTGTTTCCTTAAGAAATCATATAACTATATCAAAATAACCAACCATGTATATGGTTAATCCATGCATTTGGCAAGTCAAATCTGAATCCAACCATCTCCCAAGACTTAACTTATCGTGTCAGTCAATTTGAAAACAAACCTTCCAATGTAATGAAAACTGTAACATATAATATCTTCATTCAATAATAAGATGCACCATAGTTCACCATATTATTTAACAGGTGAATCCTAAGAAACATTAGATAATAAGAACTATCTATGGCAAGTAGATCCCTATGAAATGGATAGATTTTTCTATTGATAATTACATGGTTCCCATTTTGAATTGAATGGTTCAATATGGTAAATCTCATGGGTTTGAATCATTCTATATGTGCAAGACTAAGTTGATTGCATATGATCAATGTGAAATGAATAATTCAATTATTCATTTATTTTACCCTGTTCTTTCTTCAACCTTTTTGGTCAAAGAATTTGAAAGGTCAAAAAAGTTTATATTGTTTAGAAAGAACTGAGGGAGCATGTGAATGCACCCAATTTGATTATCCCATTGCTCTGTTTTCATTCTCCTAAAAGAGAGGCTCCGCATATTCACTGGCTCACTTTATGCATGCCTTATTTGGCTATTTCATTGCTTTGTTTCCATTCTGACTTGTGACATCACATGTTGTCTTGTGAAAGTAATGTTTAACTTGTATTATCAATTCCTATCTCAAAAGTATTACATTGAGCCTTCTAATTAAGTCTTTCATATTGATTCAAACATTCAAAACAATGTATCATTCACAATTCAAACATTAGCACGGTGATTCACAATTTGAATCATGATTTTAAAACCATTAAGTTAGGGACTTTAATCTGTCAGATTAAATTCTGAGAAGAAAGTATATCTTGCCAAATAGCATCTTAACTTCACACTGAATCAAACAAGATAGACAATTATAATCTGGAGGAAAATTATACGTGAACTAAGTTCAGCAAGTTGCACTTTGAAAAACTATATCTTTTCTGAAGATGTTAAATAAAATGACAGGAACACATGTTCAAAGAAAACAGAATAAGTTATTTTTCCAAACATGTATAGAAATAATGACGCAGAATCATAACCAAACCAAAAGAAACATGAGGAAATGATACAAGACAAATATATTAAAAAAAACAAGGTAAATGTTATCACATTCACCACCACGACTGCATGTTCTCCATTATCACATTCACCATCCTATAGTGGAAGCTTAGTTCACTTTACTTTGAAGTAAGTAACAACATAGTCAAATAAGACTTTTGTATCTACAAACTAAGAGTTAAGATATTATGAGACTTACAAAGTATACTTTGCTAGACAATAGGTGCCAGTTCTCAACATGCTCCTTTAATTCATTAACGGCAAGACCAATTTCTTCCAATATCTTACTAAGCACTTCATCAGAAGCTAACTCAGAATTAACAATCTCATCAATGATTGGCTTCAACAACTTAAGTATTTCCTCTGCCTTCTGGTAATACTTTGAGACAGGTTCAGAGCTCATGTTTCCAGAAATTGATAAATGCAAAAACGAGGATATGCCATTTACTATCATTTTTAACAATGATATCTCCATAACACCTGCACATAATATTATTACAACAACAATAATAATAAGCTGAATGTAGATACAAAAGAAAAGGAGGGAAACAGCTCTCGAACTTTAAATGTTCATTTAATTTCTATATAGCAAATTGAGTATACAGCATTAGCTAGAAAATTTTAACTATCACCAAATGACCTTCAGGTAAAATACACAACAAAAATATACACATAAGTACCAAGTAGAAGATTAGACCCTTCTCACACTCTCCACTACATGCAAGTAAAAAGAAAGATATATACAAACAAGTTCATCTTATAATTGAGCAATTAATAAAATCCAACATAGCCAACCATAAATTATGTTGTGATTTAATTTCATGCTTTAGTTTTATGTGTTGTCAAAAACTTATGTGATATGAGTTGTATAAGATTCTATGTATCTTCAATTTAGGCTTAATAAAACGTTTGTTGTTATTTAAAGGTTATTTTTCTTATCTGTTTTATCTTGGATTTAGTTGGAGAGCTTACAATCATACAATCCTACAGCCCCACCCCCCCTCCTTCTCCCCTGTTCTAACACTGAAATTTGATTTTAACAATGCTGGTCTAATCAACAAAAATGTCTTAAATGACAAAATAGGTGGACAGCTAAAAAAGCATTCCCCCATTCATAACTGTTTGTGGTGGACAGTGGGTTTAATAGGGTGCAGGACCAATAGCTTTCTCACCCAAAAGAAACCCTATCCACTTTCCATTCTCATCAGCCATCACCCCTTATCACCAAGAAAAATAAACTAGCCTCTTCTTCCCCGTCAGTAATAACCCCCTACCACCAACCATTTTTTCCCTGGCAGATATTGCAGAACAGAAGCTATCCGGCAACAGCTCAGGTTGCAGAGACAATCCGGAGACACCGCAAATGGAGGAGTGGTCCCCAAACCCACAAATTGCCGCAAATTTCAGTAATTTTGATCACAATAGTTAGGAACAACTTAACAGCCCTCCGAGGAGCAGCACGGTGTCATGACACTAGTATGATAGCTGCATTATCACATGCAATTTACTACTACACTAATAATATACCATTTACTATTTAGTTATAGCACTGAATTAGACCTACTTGCACAACTAAATGACAATTTAAGAGTTTTAATGGTTTAGAAAAAGAGATGGTAAGACCAAGAGCATTGCAATAAATGGAGAAATCAAATAAGGCTAATAAGCAAGATGGCAAACTTTAAGTCAGTATCGATATATAAATACATCATTGGAATAAGGAAATTTTGAAGAAAAAGAGAGCCTAGTATCAAATGACAGGCAACTAACAGGCCTATAATGAGTCACACTACAGTGTCAACCCCATCATGTAATGGTACATGCACACAAGTTAAACAAGCCAGACTGTGGTTTCAATTGACATGGTGAAATGACAATTTGAGAAGAGTGGAGTCCCTCGATTACAAGTAGGGATTCTGCCTCCATCTCAAACCAAACAAAAAGGTAACTCGTACTCATGCATCCTCTTTCCTACCTGATCTTGTAACGTTATTACTCAGAAACTACCGTGCAAATGCACCCATCATCATTAGAACATGACAATTCTATTTCGTAATATATATTGGCATTCGAAGTAACATCACTCTACCTAGAACTTGAAACACAACCTGAGTCAAGCTAAAGCAGTCTAGGCTAGTAGGATTAACACAAGACACCCAAAATTTAACGGTGTTTTGTCACACATCAAAGTAAGATTTACAAGCGTCCAACCGAAGCAAGTATAACTCTCTTGAATCAGTTTGACGTGAAAAATTATATATACATGCTTGGCTAGAGTGTATCCACACGTACTAATATAAGTGTTTGGATTACTGTTTCAGAGATTTAAAACATAAATTCCTACGTTCCCATGCACTAAACGTAGAAGGAAGTATTCTGTCTCATCGAGATGAAAGTAAGTTTCGTTCAACGCAAAATCGGTGTCCTCAATCACGATGAGTTTATGAAGTCAAACGCAGCTACAGTTAAGTTTGTTCCACATGACTAGCAATCAGGTTTCTAAAAACAACCGAAACTCCTTAATCTAGAAAAAACACTTGGAGCTGATCCGCTGAACTCAATTCAGCAGAAAACAAATCACAACTTCTTTTTCTCTAACGCTTAACCAGCAGCAACTATATTTCAAACGTTCCTAGTTTTTTCCTCTTCTTCTCTCCGTTAACAGCGATGGAAAAGCGACTACAGTTGCAAACGCACACAAGCAAATTGTCACGCTCGGTCAAAGCTAAAATTCTGATAAAACTTTAATCAAACACGGAATTTACCGATGGAGTGAAAGGAGATGCCACTGTTTCCAGAACTGTGCTCGATTCGATTCGCCAAGAGATTGAAGCAGCCAGCTGGAGTTCACTTGCTCTCGCTCTGGTTTCTTCGACTTGGCTCGCCGCCGGCGAGGAAGAGTGAACGGTACGAGCGCTGGCGAAGGAGCGGCGCGCTAATTTTCTGGCCGGCGACGGTGGCGATTCGACGGAGGAATCGGACGTGCGACTAGGGCGAGGTCCTCGAGGAATTGGGAAATTGTAGAGACTCCGTCCTCTTTTCGCGTTTTTGATTTTTGATTTTTTATACTTTTCTTTTGTTGAATCCGAAATTCTCTTGATGGTGTTTTTTAATTAGGAATGATTGATGAACTTAATGACATGATTAGATTAGATGACTAATAAAACAAGCAAAGTACCATTCACACTGTCATCGGTACTGGTAGTACCACACACTCTTATCATCATCATCCATCAACTATATATCATTTTTCACTTCCAACTAAATTCTTTTAACATGATTTTCATAAACATACTTAAAGCTTTTGCTTTTATTTCTCTTTTTTTTTTGTATAATTTTTTTAAAGGAAATTCTCATATTTTTCTCCAATAGTTTCTTTTAGTTAGGAAATAATTAAGCATGTGTTATTTTCAACTAATTAAAAATTTACTTAAAGTAAGTATTTTAATGTTTATTTATCTTTATATCTGTTTTGGTTTTAAAATGGACTAAATTTATCATAAAATGCTTTAACTGCAAATAATAATAAACATGTTTTGATTTTTTTAGCTTACACGTTTGTTCATAATACAAAACCAAATCCCCATTAATGGCGTGATTCCTTAAACATATGCATGTGCTTCCTAGGGCAAGTTGTATTCATTATTATTCAGAAAAACCCATAACACTAAACAATATGCATCTATTACTCCCACAACATTCTTTCACCCTTTTTTTTTATCTTAGGCCCTTGAATGTAACAACATTCATCATTCCTCCTCTATTTTCTTTATATATATATATGAATTTAAGTCTATTGAGATAATATTATTAGAGTGACTGTATTTAATATATTATCTATTTTGAAATTTAAAAATCTTATTTTAAAAACACATCTTAATAAATATATATATATATATATATATTATTAAGTCTAATTTTTTTTATTAAAATATATAATATAAATAAAGAAAAAGAAAGAAAGACACCAAATTGTAGATAAAATGAAAAAGTCAACGTTAGGTCTAATTTTTGATATGATGTGTGATGTTTCCATGCTAAAATAAAACAATTTTTTTACAAAGATTTACAAGTCAAACACAAAATTAGGTGAATTTAGTGTATTATTAGAAAAGAAAAATTGGATTTGCATTGAGGTTTCTAGTGTAATAAAATATATTTAAAAAATATAGTTTTCTAAATTAAAAGCAATGATTCCTTAATTTTTTCAATCTAAATTTTAGTTTAATTAAATTATTTAATATAGTAAATATTAAAAATTTATAAATATACAAATGCATATATATTTATTCTAAAAGAAATTATGTAAAGGTTTCTAAAAACATTTATGACTAATGTAATGTAGTCAAATTCGTAGTCACTCTAAATATATAAAAAGTTTATTTCGTGATTTTTAAGGTCAATTGAGTTCAATAACAGAGAGTCTTAATTTGTTTCGTGTAAGTTCTCCGTATTATATCACTTCTAGAATCTTTAAAATATTTTTTATTCTTATAATCCATATTTCGTTAATAAAAACTATTAAACTTTATGTTATGAAAATCTTATAAAAACAAATCTTAAAATTAGGACTATGTTGTTTTATGCATTTAATAATTGTATTTGTATTTCTTCGCAAATTTGATTTAAAATTATATGAGCATACATATGATACGACATTTTAGCAAAGTACCATATTATTATAGTAATAAATCTATAAAATATTTAATGAAAAACATACAGAAAAATAAAAATCATATCATATCATTTGGTACCCAATACGGTACTACCAATGCAATACAATACAATACCTACGATACGAGTGGTATACGTAAAAATGAAGGTAAACAAAATCCATCGTGTCTGGTGTGTGAGCTGAGGTCAATTCCATTCTCTTATCGACTCGCTCTCATGGCTCACCTTCGACTCACCAACTCGCTCTCTTCTCCCCTTCCCAACAAACTCGTTACCTTCTCTTCCCAATCCCTAATTCTCCACCGCCCTTTCTTCTTCGCCAAACCTAAACCGCTCATCCGCTTCGCCCGCCGGAACGGTCCGCCGCTCGTCCTCGCCGCCGTCGGCCAGGCCGAACCGAACCGCCTCCCTCAAACCAATGCTCCGCAGGTCCTCCCCGGGGAGGAGGTATGCAATTCCACAATTAACTTCAAATTCCGTTCAAATGCAATTTCGTTTCATTTGGTTGTAGGAAGTACGATTTTTGGTTTTGAAGTTGGTTGAGTTTTAATTTAATGGTCCAGGCTTTCTTAGTATTTATTGTTTAGAACTTTAAAGAACCGCTGAGAAATTGTGTTAGGGATGATATAAACATTTCGAGTATGCATGTGGACAAAATTTGATCAGCGAAGTGGGTGATTGTGATTTGTGAGGAATTTATAGAAGTTGTCATTTGCCTTTGTAGGAGGATTTGCCCTCAAAATCTCAAGAACAAGGTAGTCAGCTTAGAAATCGGGTTGTTTTTGGACTTGGCATTGGAATTAGTGTGGGTGGTGTGGTTTTGGCTGGCGGATGGGTCTTTGCTACTGCCCTTGCTGCTGCTGTCTTCACTGGTGCACGAGAATATTTTGAATTGGTTCGGAGTCATGGAATTACTGAAGGAATGACACCACCTCCACGCTATGTATCACGAGTCTGCTCAGTCATTTGTGCCTTGATGCCATTGTTTGTCATGTAAGATTGGTTAGTGCACCTTAATTTTCCATTAGTGCTTGCATCTTGTAATCTTGTAATCTTTAGTATTTGCATTTGGATATCCCTCATGTGCATTTAACAACGAAAAGTTATTGACATTTATTTTACGTGTTGAGTGCAATTTATTCCCTAGATTTTATGTCACTACACCTGTCATTTAACTTCTGATTATTTCAAAGCATATTTGCTTTATGTGGTCCACGTTTTCAACTATAGTGGAAATGAACTAAAAATGGTAGAGGGAAGGGTGATGAAATTTGCCTTCTGCATATTTAAAGAAAATGGCAAGCTTTTGGGATCTGAAATCTTTCTCCCTCCTGCTAAAAACTAAAAGAATGAATGAAATGGAAAACCTGAAATTTGTTAGTGGCTGTACCCGTGAAACTTGTTATCATAAAATTCCTTACCTTAAATTGTCCTGCATAGCCCATTTAAGCTTGTTATGCTTTCATGTTTCATTGGAGTAATGTGGATGAAATAGCAAGGAATCGTCCAAGGTAGTATCTAAATATTAGCTGCTAATCTAAATTAGTGATCTTTCACATTAGGGGTGTCTATTTATCATAGTAGTAGTCAATAATGATATCGGTTTATCACCCTTTCTTCTCAATATCTTCTTGGCTCTTTCTCTAACACAATTAGTGTTCTGTTCATTCCACAAACCAACGTTTCTAGGGACCATAAATCATTTGCTGCACCTGCAAGGTAGTATCTTTTTCAACTTATCTTGATTGTTCCCCCTACATTACCCCCTATCTCTAATGAAATGGTATCAAAGGGATATCAACCTACCAACAAAATATCGTGTTTTATCTTGAAAAAGGAAAACCCCCTTAAGGATTTTAGTTGAAGAAGTATTTTTGTTTACCACTGTTAAGGAAGAAGATGAAGATGGTTTGGAATGTCTCACATACCCACTTCTGTCATTTACAGCCCATGCGATGATTTCAATCCTTCCTATACATTGAGGGCCTTATGTACAACTAATGAAGTTTGAGAAATGCCCCAAACCTTAAGGGATAATACGTATTTTACCTTTATAAGTTTGCTTTGCTTTTTATAAGTATAGTATGGACACTTATGTGTAGTAGAGCATCTAAAATGTATTTATAGGTCCATAACTTCTGCTATGGGAGGTTGATGGGTCTTGCTTGCTGATTGATTTGTATTTCTGATATACGCCAGGTATCGTGGTCATATTGACGTTTCTGTGACTTCTGCTGCTTTTGTTTTGGCTACAGCACTACTCTTACAAAGAGGAAGTCCCCGTTTTGCACAGCTCAGTAGTGCAATTTTTGGGTTATTTTACTGTGGATATCTTCCCTCTTTCTGGGTGAAACTTCGATGTGGTTTAGCAGCTCCAGCTTTGAACACAAGTAATTAACTTTTTTAATTCCTCTTTCAGATTTAGTTCTGTGAATGTGGGGCTGGGGGGATGAGATCATTTTTTTCTTAATCAATAAAAAACATCTGCTGAACTAAAGTCACCAGTTCTACCCTTTATTGGCAGTTATATCTCTTTGTTGTAGTGATTATAGACATCAACCTTGGCTTTGGTATATTGTTCACAAAATGGTTATTAATCTAGATGTTGCTATACAATATTCTGATTATAATTGTTTTATCTCAATTGCTTGCTTCCTTTTTTCAGTAGTGTTTCAATTTTCATTCTGGTAAGGTTATGCCACTGTGTTCTCTAACTTTATTATTGCATGGATATTGAGCACAAACACTTGTTTTTGATGTATAGCTGGTAACATTTGTTGAAGGTCCATTTCACATGAATAATGTAATTTATCACTGTACTCTTCACTTTTTACCTTTGAAATGTGTGATTAAGTGTACTTGTAATTTATTTGTATATGATTCCATGTTTGAACCTAAATTTGTGGATCCAAATGCATTATTTGTTCATTGTAGCTGTTTAGTTCAAAATTTAATACATTGTTTGAAATGTGTGCCCATGGCTGAAAAGAAATTAAACTTCAAATAGTATAATAGTATGAACTAAATCATGGAAACAGGTCTGTTAATTTTTCCTCCTTGTATAGATTAAGTACCTGGGTTTCTCTAGTTCAGAAACCCATTTGGTTATATATCTAGTTATTCTGCTTTCATGTGCAAAGTTTCGAATTTGACTACTGCAGTAGCAGCTCTGATTTCAATATTGAATCAAATGCCTGGTTGACATTATTCAGGACGCTTATATATAGCATAGTTCTGTACTCCCTATTTTCTATATGTCTTGAATTAGTGCATGTCCTTAATAGACTATTATTTTGTAGGGATAGGAGCAACGTGGCCTATACTTCTTGGTGGCCAAGCTCATTGGACAGTTGGTCTTGTGGCAACTTTGATTACCATAAGTAGTGTAATTGCAGCTGATACATTTGCATTTCTTGGTGGCAAGGTATATAAGCGTATTGGTTTGTGTTGTTAGTAAGTAGGATATTAAATGTACTACTAGAAGTTGTTAGAAGATTCTAGAGATCTCTTTTTAATAATTATTTTAGGGTTAGAGTTCTCTATGTATAGGGTTGATGTACTGTTTCAATTAATTCAATCTAATAAAAGATCTTCTTCCATTTAGATTATTCCTTATACGTTGGTATTAGAGCTTCCAATCTTGGAGGCCCTATTTCGGTATTTCTTCTTTACCGTCTTAGCTACAGTTCTTTTTAGGGTTGCCTGAAGTGCACCCAACTGGTGGCTCTATCACCACCCACCGCTGCCGCTGTCGGAGCCACTTCCGGCACTGTCGCCTCTGTTGGATCTGTCACCGTCACCAAAGCTTTCTGTCTTACTGTTTCATTTTACTTAGGAAGGAGACTAAGGAATCCTTATTATTTGGGGAGAGAGGAGAGTGGAGAAAGGTAGGCTGGATTATTGTCAGAAATCTGTTAGACAAGTATTTTTTTCTCTGGGAGGAGTCTTTGAGTCTGGGTATTTTTCTTGCTTGTAGAGCCATTGAGCTCACTGATATTCCTTAAATTAATAATATTATAACCTCTCTTCAATTTGTCTATCAGATTTTTTCAAAACAAAGTTCCAACTGATATTAGTGGTGTTCAAAAAGGTTCTCTTAATGTTAGTATAAAATAAATTACTTTTAGTGAATAAATTATTAAGGTAAACAAGTTTTGAAGCTTTGAGTTGTGAAAGATTAGAGCATCTCCTTTCTGAGTGACAGTAGCAGGTTGGCAGTAAACAAAATCCTGACTTTGGTGGAGCCAATACTAGCATTTACAAAGTGAAAAAACAATTTATCTTTTTCCTTGTATGAAAGTGTTTTATAGAGGCTATTGCATTTTTAAGTAAAAAATTGGTGTGTAACTGATTATTATGAATTTGTCATTATATAAATTATTAGTTTTCCTTGACTAACATTCAGACGGTTTATTTGTTATTTGTTCCAAAAATAACCCTTAATCTAGCATTAGTTATGAAATTTCTTTTTGTACCTTCATGCAGGCATTTGGTAGAACACCACTCACCAGTATAAGTCCGAAGAAGACATGGGAGGGTACTATTATAGGCTTTTGTGGATGTATAATTACTTCTGTAGTACTGTCAAAAGTTTTCAGCTGGCCAATATCTTTATTAAGGTACCCCCTACCTGTCCTTGAAGTTAATCAGTGTGTTGAAAGAAAAATGTTAGTATCATAGTTGTTTTGTTCTTTACAAGGTTACTTGTCTTCTGTTACTCTATAGACTTTATTATTCTTAGAGGAACAATCGTACATTTACCATACATCTTTGTATCCTGTGAACTGTTATTTGCACATGGTAATTTGTGGTTTTTACATGGATTTTTCAGTGCAATAGCACTTGGCGTTTTGATTTTCTTTGGATCAGTTTTCGGTGATCTCACTGAATCAATGATTAAACGTGACGCGGGGGTGAAAGACTCTGGCACACTAATACCTGGTCATGGTAATCCTCTCAGTAATATCTCCTTGATACATGCCTTATTTATTTTATCGTTTGATACGAGAACTTTTACTGCAGACAGAAGAAATAGTAATATATAAACAATTCTGTTATTTTGGTTAAAGATTTGATACACATACAATAATTTGTTCATTATTTTATATCTGTCTCTCCATATTATTTATTAATCTTAATTTTCTCTCTCTCTTTTAGCTGTAAAACAAATTCTTTATGATAAAGTTGTAAATTTATTTTAGTTATGTCATCTTGCCACCAAAGACAAACATTTCCTGTTAGAATCCCACCTTATTTTTTCTCCGTTAGAAAGTACTTGAAAGGTGGAAGATATTTTATTAACTCCAATCAATGCAGGTGGAGTACTAGACAGAGCAGACAGTTATCTGTTCACGGGTGCTCTAGCATATAACTTAATCAAAACTATGTTACCACTGTATGGAGTATGACATGAAACAGTGTAAGTGTTGCTTCAAGTATGTTTAAATTTTATGTACTTTTACTTCGAAACGATATGTTATCAGTAAATATTTAGTAACATAATCTTTATCAAAATTTTTAAGATATTTTTGTCGGCTATAATTTTTTTTAAATTAGGTGGTACCTACATGGCATGTTCACTGACAACGTGGGCGCGTTACCAACAATAAATTGAATTTAAATGCTCCTGCGTAAATTGGGACGAGCTTCTTTGTTGGAAGGATAGATTTTTCTGATGATCATCACAAAAGGAGCAACAGGAATTTTCTTATCATCCCAGGCCAAGTTGACCATAGTGGTTGCTGCTTTGTAGACGTTGCATGAGGTCATGGATACGAGGACTAAGCAGAGGTAGCATTGGTTGTATTGTAACTTGTAGATAGCCACAATTGGATTTGAAAAAAAAGGGTGCTGTTGCTCCAATCATTTTGATGTCTTGCTAACCAATAATTTGAGGATACTGTAAAACAATCATTATTAATTATGTGGTGTTAGTAAAAGTAAATTTTTGTTCTTGTTTATCATCTACTTATCATTTATATGTTTCAAGGCGCTAAAAACATCATATATCTGAATCACGTTTTAGGGTTTGTCAGGTAAAGTAGCACACACAAGAATTGTCTGACTAGTTGAAGCATACATTAAAATTAAATTAATAAAGGCTTGCTAGGAGGGAAAAAAAAAGAGAAGTTATATAAATTTGATATATCCATTTTATTATATTAACATTTGTAGCACAGATTCACATAAAACATGTCAACTGGCAAAAGAAAAGAAAATAATATAGAGGATGCTGATGTGTGCACTCAACTTCCACTGCTGTCATTAACTTCAATAAGATTGTTATAGAGCACAGAATAATTTCCACCAAAAACAGAGCACAGAATAAAAAACAAACTTAAATACTTTCTATATGAGCATTTATGTGGTACTAAAGTTCAACTTTACTCGTGATTGCCATCCACATTCTCTATTCACATTACAATCACTGAAAAAAAAAATAAAAAAAATATAAACTACAAAAAGTAAAAATTAAACTTTATCCCTCCAAAGATTTAATATTACTGCATGAATCAATAAAAACTAAATGATCGCAACAATAATAATAAAAGTAACTATAGTGAAATCATAATGCATTTATTCGTAATATGGGTTCTAAACATTGAGCAGTGATAAAAAACGAATAAAGTAATTGAAAAGAGAAGAGTGATAGATATGTTTATTCTCTCAGTTTCTTCCATTGTTAGAGCAGACCAAATCCAAATCTTTCATGATAAGAACCCAATTCCATCCGTGGTCATTTTGATCACAAACATAAACTCGTAATGAAATAAAATAATGTTTATAATAGTTATAAAACAAAAAATGTTTTGGCTTTACTTCTATTTTTATATTTTTCTAAAATCTAAAATTATTATTTTTGATCCTTATAAAATGGATGAATTTTGACTTTATTTTTAATAAATTACTTTTCTTTAGCTTTCATTCTTCTGAAATCTAAATTCACTATTTCAGTTTCTTTAGAGTGATGTACCATAGTTTTAATTATTATTTAGATTATTATAAAAAATAAAAAAGGTAGAATATTATTACATGGAGGGGACTGATAGAGAGGCATTGAATGAGTGAAACTATAAACGGCGGCTAAGGCCGAAGGATGCGCACAGCCTCTCAATGCCACACAATTATTCTCTATTTTCTTATCACTTTTATTTAAATCTATTAAATATCTCTAACATTTCACAAAATAAAAAATATACATAAAATTTGTACATGTTATGAGTTCTTATTAAAAAAAACACATATATTTTCATCCTTTACCCTACTTATTTTTTTATTTGACCCATCTAAAAATATTCACTCAAAATATTTAATAAAATTTTCAAAATATTAATTCCTTAAAAATAATATAGAGGATGCTGATGTGTGCACTCAACTTCCACTGCTGTCATTAACTTCAATAA
>Ga0123341_1000812_pt1 | contig 21379 bp, 14 predicted proteins | sample Turbeapinknodule_FD_89959 | JGI IMG/M metagenome (GOLD analysis project Ga0123341, IMG submission 89959) | Root nodule microbial communities of legume samples collected from Mexico - Turtle bean Mexico pink nodule | ecosystem: Host-associated > Plants > Roots > Nodule | place: Mexico: Nepantla...
TGTGTACACATATATGTGTCATCACTAAACACTAAATATTCTTTGAATACAACCGGCTAAACCCTTTTTCTATACAAAAGGTGTGATCAAAATGATCACAAGTTTTATAATTAAAAGAGAGTAATGTCCTAAGAGGGATACAAGATTAAAAATACTACTTTTTATATGCTTTTACAATATTTGAAATTCTCCAATTTTTAATCTTTTACTTAGCAGAAGATGTAATGTAAATATCTATCTTGTCATAATTAAGACCAAGCTTGTAAATTCCGTTATTTGCCTCATAAAATGAAGTATGAGTAGAAAAATGAGCTTGTTGAGTATGGGTAAAAGAAGGAGGAGAAATAAATGCAAGAAGTATGAAAAAAAAATAAAGAAACACTTAGTTTTATAAAATATATAATTCCTTTATTCTCTTTAAATATTCTACAATTCAAAACATACATAAGAATAGTTGAACGAATTTAGGTAACAGAGTAGGCATATAAAGAGCTTCTAAATTTCACATGTCACTTTCAAGTGTCTTATGGTGGTTGGAACTTCCTCATGTCCGTTATCCTTGTTTTTAGGAAACTCATGTGTTTGTACTGCCTCTAGGCACCACATAAGCTCTACCAGTGTGCTTCTCCTTAAAGTTAAGATTTACCTATGTCTTTACATGATTTCAAAAAATAACTTATATATTAAACTAGATTCCGAGTTAATTAAATGTTAAACATATAATTAGTAAAACTTAAGTAGTATTATGATTACACATAATTTTTCTTTCTTTTAAACGCTTTAGATAATTCCTTTTTCGTTCCTTGGTTGTGGCATATGTCTTTAAATAAGAGTTAAGCACCTCTTGTAAATCATTTTTAAAGATTTCACTTTTGTGATACAACTTTGAGAGTGTTTTACTCTTGCTTTAGTTCTTATCTTAGAAAACTTTTTCAAGTGACTAATCTATTTGCACTTATCTTTTGGAAGTCTCTTTCGAAGGTGAAATGTTCTTCATGCTATTTCCTTAATTCATTTCAGCTTATTCTTCTATGGATTTCTTTTCCAACATCTCTTGATTTTATCAAGATCCTATCATCCTTTTAAAGATTATCTTAGTTAATAACTTTAAAATCATCATAAACTTGCTACTCATACCACATACATTTTATATAATACAACCAAAATAAGAAAGACAACTTTGAGTACTTTTGACACCCTTTATTCAAATATCGGTTATAATCTCTTAGCAACTCAACATATTCTTCATTTATCAGATTCAATCAAGTTTATACAATAGAATCCAAGAACAACCAATTCAATCAATAAAAGTGAATAGAAATAATTGATTCATGATTTATATGGTCCAATCTATGATATAATAATGTAAGTACAATTAGAACAACTCAAGAACAACAAAATACAAAAGATGGAAAAGAAGAGATGAAGACCGCCGTCTAAGAGAAAGATAAGTGGAAAAGAAAAATCACCACTTAAATTTTGTAAATTTTGAAAACTCATGATAAGTTTCATGAAAAGAGGAATCATACGAGCTCAAAACAGTGGGGAGAATTCACTCATAAGTTATGTTACAAATGAAAAGACTCATGCTTATATATAGACTAGCTAATGAATAAAGACTTGTTTGGTTGGTGCATGAACCTCTGAACAAAAGGCCCTTGCACAGAATAAAGAGTCTAATACTTGTTTGGTTGGTGCATATCATTTGCCAATCAAGGCCTTTGTTTTTAAGAGCTAGTTTTGTATTCAAACTAATTATTTGAAAGAAAAAAAAAAACATTTTCTACAACTATATGAAAATCTTATTTTTTTTCTCAAATAAATCCAAACTCAACCACCATGTTCAAAAGTCATTTTCCTTCTTCTGTTATTAGCTAACTTAGCATATTTTTCAACCCTATTTTTAATTTGTGCTTTCTTTTCAAAGCATAATTAAATATCATGAAGTTATGAAGAGGTAATTCTGTAGGCGTCAAATTTACCACCCAATTATAGGAAATACGAGGAAGAGGTTATGGGTGACAAATAATAGAAAATAAGGGTTTAATACCAAGCTTACCATACAAAGTCGTCCAAAAGTGACCGAAAAACTTTGCATCTTTATCTGAAACAATGCTCTTTAGGTGCCCATAAAGTCTTACTACTTAAAAAAAATAAATTTAGCAATTAAACATGCATGATCTACTTTATGACATGAAATAAAATGTGTCATCTTAGAAAATATATCCACCGCCATAAAAATAGAAAATGGAGGAGGGGAATGACTGCTTCTTCTTGCACCTCCATCACCTCCATCACTTCTTCAGCCTCCCCGTACTAAAATTAATTTTACCACACTAAAATTAATTTTACTACTATACTTTTTAGTAAATAATATTAAAACAATAAAAAAAATAAATCTAATTTTTACTTTAACCTAACTTTTCACTTTTCAATTTATGAAACATTGCCTCCCAGCAGCAATGACACCCACCTTCAAAGCTTTGTTCCAAACACTCTCCCATGAAGCATCATACACCACACTTGCCCTCTTCATCCACCACATAGGTTAGTAGTTTTATTTGTAACACTTTTTAATTTGAATTTGGTGGTATTGTTTTAAACCAGATCCCCTAATCCGATATTTTTCTTGTTTAATTAAGCTTCAGATTACGTAATCTGACAGTGTTAGTTTGTTAAATAGGTTCTGGATTACATAATTCGGTGAATGTTTAATTAAGTTTCAAATTAAGTAATCCAATAGATTTATTTTTTTAAATAGGTTCTCGATTACGTAATTCGATATTGTTAGTTTGTTAAATAGGTTCTCGATTACGTAATATGTTAGTTTTGTTGTTTAATTAGGTTCTGAATTACGTAATTCATAACCTATTTAAAATAACAAAAATATCAGATTACGTAATTCGGAAGTGGTTTTTTTTTTGGGGTTTTGGATTAGGTAATCCGAAATAATCTTTTTTATATTATGTGGCATGGTGTTATCTCTTCTCTTATTTGTAAATAATTAAAATTCATGTGGTGTTATGGACATATATGGCTAAAATAAAAGGTGTTGGATCTTTGGGTCATGATCACATAAGGCTGACGACATCAGTCCGTAGAAGAGACCGAGGTGATGTCGATGAAAGGATTGATGTTGATGCTCATATTGATAATGAGCTACAACAAGGATTACGTGATTATGAGGAAGTGGACCAGGGAAAAGGGTTTCCTGGAGGACCTTGTAATATGTCATTGCTAGTAAATTTTGTTGACCATGTTGCTATTAAACTCTAGGATGGTGAGGTAAGAACGGAAAAACCTTCAATTAAATTGTCTTTGTTAATTGTTGTTTAAATTGATTTAATTATATTGAGTATATACAAATTTTGTATTAGGATCGAGGAGTACTTAAATTGGTATCCCACGGTAGAAAATTACGTAAATTTAGGATGCCTTGTGCCGATATTGAGCTTCTTGTACAAAATTCTGGATAGTTTAGTTTGTGCAATATAAGTTATGAGGTGGGGGATAAGGGGTTGATTTCAGCCTTTGTCGAGAGATGGCATGGGGAGACGAACTCCTTCCACCTTCCCACAAGTGAGATGATCATCACACTTGATCATGTGTCATCTCTTTTACACCTCCTCATTTTGGGTCAATTCCCTACATACATGCCCTTAGAATACAACGGAACTACGACAATTTTAAATGAGTTACTAAGGGTGGGGGAGGGTTGTGGGAAGGCTGAGATGAGACTATGTCGAGGCACCCACGTATGATTGAGCCGACTTTGAGATATATATGAGGATTGTCGTGCTCATAAGGCTTGGAAGTGTGCTATTAGGGCTTTCTTGTTTCATCTGGTTGGATGCACTATTTTTGCATATAAAAGTGTCACTTCTGTATTTGTTTTGTACTTGTTGTTATTCAACAATCTACATATGTGCGATGGATACGCATGGAGAACAGCGGCACTGACACATCTATATAAGCAGTTGTGGGATGCATGTTATTTTAACATGAAGCAATTAGACAGTTATGTGACACTGGTTCAGGTACGAAACCATACAAATAATTAGCAATCACATGTTACATATCATAATGATGTATTAAATATTTTATAATTAATATGAACGAATTATGCAGGCATGGATTTATGAGCACTTCTCGGGCATGGGAAGAAGGGATATTAATCCCTCAAATGACGAGATACACCCGCGAGGAGCATGATACATCATTGCCCATCAGATTTGTGTTGTTAGTGATGTGCGGGTTCAATTGGATGAAGTAACACATGATGACATTATGAATTAATCAATGCAAATGACTCTTATGATTATTCACTTAACACTGACATCCCATGCACCAGTAGGGACCTCTTTTACCAGTTGATGACCACCTAACATTGTCACGTATTATTCACGCTACTGAAATATTTATTTGAATGAATCTATTTTGACGAGTGACCATGACTCTTTACCCATCCCCAACAATGAGGCAATAGCATGAAACCCACAATGTCTATCATCTTTGACATCTATTATATTCAAAATATAAGGATGACATTTCAGATGAAATTGATTAAGCATGGAAACTGCATTGGTGTACCAAATATGATGAGCTAGTATGTACCAAATGAATGCGATCTACATGCTCAAAATATGAAAATGTGTTTTGTAGACCTTTGAAATTTATTTGTTTAACTCTTTTAGGATCCTTTTGTCTTAACTACACTAAGTGGTGCACTTATTGTTGTCATGTCGGGGTAGGCAATTTCACGCAACATTTTTAATTTTCACTTTGCTACAAATATCAACATGTTTGAACTGGGATAGAATGACATCACATTCTTGTTGAATTGACAACTCAGATGATGAATCACATTCAGATAAATCTGAAAAACCCAATCTGGTTCACATAACATGAACTTCATTAAATGGAATGACACTCATAACATATATAGTTAACTCACAAGCACATGGTAATCTGTGAGTTTGTCTAAGTACACATCCAAAACGTTCCGTATCAAAACTCACAACATTGACCCGATCAAACTCTTGAACAATGTGAATCAAAGTATGTTTCGATACGAAGTCAACCAACATTTTATATAACTTCACATAAAATGTGTGTCCTATGACATGCATACTCATATGAAATGATGTCTTAATTTCGTTATGTTGAAGTATAATAACGTATTTTATAGCATCCTGACACGATCACATGTCTCTCATAATATTTTGTAATACTCGTTTCAAAGACCAATGAGCTTATTGAACTTTGTATAAGTATAAAATATAAAACAATTAGACGTTATGCATGTTTTAAACAAAGTAAAAACAAATTTTGATATACTTATTTGATGTTATATTTCTCAAATACATTAACGAATTTGTCCAACACTTCTCAAACTTTTCTTTATGCAGAATAATCCATGTGTTATTCACATATTCAACAAATAATGGCCACGGTGAACAAATAGTTTCAAAAATTTTAACAAAACTCATTAAATGTAGCAATCTCTATACAGTCAATGACAATACTCCACGAAACCATCACAACTTGTCAAGCCTCTATAGAATCTACTAACATTTTACACTTTGCTTTGATATTCTTATTGATGTGAAACCAACCGAATATTTGTTGGTTTAGGAAACACAATATTTATGACCTTTATCAAAGCAAGATCTCTATCACAAACAATCACTTTAGGTCGCACATGCAATGTCAAAAGTGACCATCTAAATTTTTGTAGTGCCCATATGAAGTTCTTTTCTTTCTCGCTAGATAAGAATGCAAAACCAACTGTGAAGGACAAACATGTTCAAGTCACACCAACAATTTCAAGCAAAGGTAGTCAACGTTTGTTCATTTTGTAAGTCATATCCATTAAGAATACAAAGTTAAATTTATTCAAAAGTTTCACAACATCAGGATGTGTTCAAAAAATATCACTAACAACATTGGAAGACTCATGACACGTACTCTAGTGAAGATAGTTGTCATGATCTAAGAACATCATTAATTGTTGTAATTCAGTTCAACAAGTATCTCGCATTGTATACCTATGTTATTGTTGTTATATTATCCTCGTTATTCTTCTTCGCAGTACATAGTATATTATTCGGCTTAACCATGCTTTTAGTCATATCAACAAATATAGAATGTTCATTCGCTTTTAATGTGTATGCATATAGATGACCAATTAATGTATCATACAAATCATGATTATGAGTACCACATATTACCGTAAGTACCTACTCTTGACCCTTTCCAATAGGTTTACCTCAATTTGAAGGGACAATGACATTTTCGAGTACCAGTAGTGTACTTTTTGGAATACTCATGACACGTACTCTAGTGTACTTTTTGTACCTACCTCCCCCCCTTTCACAACCTAACAAGAAATATGTATTTCTGTCTTGCTTTCCATTTGTTGTGTCATACTTAATAATGACAATAACAAAAACTAAGTCCATAACCAACTTTACAAACCCATTCAAGTAAGTCTTCTCGCAAAGGAAACACTTACACAAAATTATTCTAACAATATTACAAAATCAGTTCTTCAAATTATAATGTAATAAACATGAATGAAATGAAATGAAATGTTATTCACCTCATCTGCTGTAAAATGGGTACCATAGTCTCCTTCAACCAATTCATGTTAATGCACAAAATTCATTAATTCTTCCATACCACACATCATTTCTACTTCATTAGATCTTTTTGTAATAAATCCAACTTCCATGTCCATACTTTCACATTCATAAATAAAAACATAAATTTTCATTTTATTTTAATTTTCATAAATTCACACAATTATACAAATTAAAAACAACATTCAATTTATGTTTTGGATTGTGTAATTCATAACTCATTTGATAACTACAAAATACCTTCCGGATTAGGTAATCCGTAAAGCATTTGTCAAGTAAAAAATGGCTTCCGGATTGAGTAATCTGTAAGGCATATTTTAAGAGAAAAAGTGAATGTCGAATTGGATAATCCATAAGTCATATTTTAAGTTATAAGTCAACGTTTGTGATAGAAATCTTGCTTTGATGAATGCCGGAGTGGATAATCCATAAGTCATATTTTAAGTTATAAGTCATTGTTTGTGATAGAGATCTTGCTTTGATGAATGTCATCAATATTGTGTTTCCTAAACCAACAAATCTTTTTTGTCGGTTTCACATCAATAAGAATGTCAAAACAAAGTGTAAAATGTTGATAGATTCTATCAAGGCTTGAGAAGTTGTGATGAATTCGTGGAGGATTGTCATTGATTGTACAAAGATTGCTAAATTTGATGGGTATGTTAAATTTTTTGAAACTATTTGTTACCGTGGTCATTACTTGTTGAATATGTGAAGAGAACATGAATTATTCCACACAAAGAAAAGTTTGTGAAGTGTTGGACAAATTCGTTAATGCATTTGGGAAATACAACATCAAACAAATATATCAAAATATGTTTTTACTTTGTTTAAAATGTGTATAATGTTAATTGTTTTATGTTTTATACTTATATATGGTTGAATCGACTCATTGACCTTTGAAATGAGTATTTCATAATAACATGAGACATGTGCTCGTGTCAGGATGCTATAAAACACATTATACTTCAACATAACGAAATCAAGACATCTTTTCATATGAGTCTACGTGTCATAGGATACACATTCAATGTGAAGTTGTATAAAATGTTGGTTGACTTTGTATCGAAACATGCATAGATTCGCATTGCTCAAGAGTTTGTTCAGGTCAATGTTGTGGGTTTTGATAGTGAACATTGTGGATGTGTACTTAGACGAACTCACAGATTACCATGTACTTGTGAGTTAGTCAAATATGCTATGGGTGTCATTCCACTTAATAAAGTTAATGTTATGTGGATCAACCTGAGTTTTTCAGATTTATCTAAATGTGATTTAACATCTGAATTGTCAATTCAACAAGAATGGGATGTCATTCTATTCTGGTTCAAAGAAGTTTATATTTGTGGCAAAGCGACAATTAAAGACAAGTTGCGTGAAATTATCTACCCGGACATGACTACAATGTGTTACTTAGTGCAATTAAGACAAAAGGATCTCAAAAGAGTCGAGCAAACAAATTTCAGCGATCTACAAAACACACCCCTTTATATTTTGAGCATGTAGATCGCATCTATTTTGTACACGATAGCTCATCATCTTTGAAGACCCCTAAGGGAAAGGTTAAGGTGACAACAACACGAATGTAGTTCTTATGCTTGATCAATTTCATCCGAATGTCACCCTTATATTTTGGACGTAATAGATATCAAAGTTGATGAACATTGTGGGTTTTGTGCTATTGTTCATTGTTGGGGATGGGTGAAGAGTCATGGTCACTTTGTCCGAATGGATTTATACAAAGAAATATCTCAGTGATGTGAAGAATATGCGACATTATTAGGTGATCATCAACGGGTAGAAGATATTTAGAGGTCCCTACCGGTGGATAGGTTGTGAGTGGTAAGTGAATATTCATAACAATCATGGGCATTGATTAATTCATAACGTCATCATCGGTTAGTTCATCAAATTGCACCGCACATCACTAACAACACAAATATGATGACAACGATGTATCGTGCTGCCCGCAAGTGTACCTTGTCATATGAGGGATTAATATCCCTTCTTCCAATGTCACAAAAGTACTCATAAATTCATGCTTGCGTAATTCAATAATATTAATTATAAAATATAAAAATATTTAATACAAGATTATGGAATCTAACATGTGATTGTTAATTATTTGTATGGTTTCGTACATAAACCAATGTCGCATAACTGTCCAACTTCTTCGTCTTAAAATAACATGCATCCTCCAACTGCTCATATAGATGTGTTAGTGTTGTTACTCCTCATGCGTATCCATCGCACATACGTAGATTGTTGAATAGCAGCAAGTACGAAACCGATACAAAAGTGGCACTTTTACTGCAAAAATAGGACATCCAACGAAATGTAACAAGTAAGCTCTGACAACACACTCTCAAGCCTCATGAGCGCAACAATCCTCATATATCTCGAAGCTAACTCAATCGTACGTGGGCACCTCGGCACTGCCTCATCTCAACCTTCCCATAACCTTCTTCCATCCCTAGTAACTTAATTAAAATTGCCGCAGCTCTGTGGTACTCTAAGGACACATATGTAGAAAATTGACCCAAAATGGGGAGGTTTTAAAGAGATGAATATCATCAAGTTTGATGATTATCTCACCTCTGGGAAGGTGGAAGGAGTTCGTCTCCCCATGCCACCTCTCGACAAAGGCTAAAATTAACCCCTTGTTCTCCACCTTATAACTTAGATTACACAAACTAAACAATCCATAATTTTGTACAAGAAGCTCAATATGAACATGAGGCATCCTAAATTTACATAATTTTCTACTGTGATACCAATTTAAGTTCTCTCCGATCCTAATATAAAATTTGTATATATTCAATATAACTAAATCAATTTAAAGAACAATTAACAAAGACAATTTAATTGAAGGTTTTTTCGTTCTTACCTCACCATCCCAAAGCTTAACAGCAACATGGTCAACAAAATTTACCAGCAACAACATATTAGAAGGTCCTCCAGGAAACCCTTCTCCCTAGTCCACTTGCTCATCATCACATAATCCTAATTGTAGCTCATTATCAATATGAGCATCAACACCAATCTTTTCGTCAACATCATCTCGGTCTCTTCTAATGAAATGATGTCGTCGACCTTGTGCGATGATGACCCTGAGATTCAACACCTTTTGTTTTAGCCATATTTATTCACAACACCATGTGAATTTCAATTATTTACATATAAGATAGAGGATAACATAATAATCAAGTTGAACTATGCCACATAATATAAAAAAGGTTCTTCCAAATTACCTAATCCAAAACCTATTTAAAATAACAAAAATATCAGATTACGTAATTCGAAACCTAATTAAACAACAAAACTACCAAATTATGTAATCCATAACCTATTTAACAAACTAACAATAGTGGATTATGTAATTCAAAACGTATTTAAGAAAACAACATATCGGATTACGTAATCCCAAACCTAATTAGACACCCACCGGATTACGTAATCAAAAACCTAATTAAACAAAGAAAAATACGGATTAGGTGATTCGATTTAAAGCAGTACCACCAAATTCAAATTAAAAAGAATTACAAATTCAAACAAATAAAATTACTAACCTTTGATATTCTTTGTTGATAAAAAAAAAACTAACCTCTGAGGTGAATGAAAAGGATAAGTGTGGTGAATGCTTGGGGGAGAGTGTTTGGAAGAGAGTTATTGAGGAGAGCTTTGGAGGTGGAGGTGGACGCCGAGGCAATGTTTCAAAAAGTGAAAAGTGTGGAAAGTGAAAGGATAAGTTAAAGTAAAGTTTAGGTTTAGTTTTTATTTGTTAATATTATTTATTGAAGGGTACAGTAGTAAAATCAGTTTTAGTATAGGAGTGACTAAAGAAGTGATGGAGGTGCGGGAAGATGCAGTGCAAGAGTAGAATTATTTTTATATGCAACAAACCAGACATACAAAATGGTTAAAGTTGGTCTTGATCGGCATGGAAGGCAATGTTGTAGGCTGGTTTCAGTATTGGCGCTAAAAACTCCAGAAGAGTTTTTCAAAGGCTTTGATGAAAAAATTTGAGAGGAATGGATACTTGAATCTAATGAAAAATCAGTGAGTCCAAACCTCGATGATGTATATTTTATTTATATGAAAAAAAAGGAAGAACGCATTACAAAGAAAAAATGGTATCATATAACACTCACCCTTACACTGAGTACATACACCCAAAAAGTAGCTTTATGAAAGTTGTAAATACAATAACAACCATAATTTTAACACTACCCCTCCAGTTAAAGCATATATACCAAACTTAGAACATATAAATGAATTCTAGATCCTCTCAGAGACTTAGTAATGTTTGTAAGTTGGTTGTTAGAATTGATAAATCTTGATCCTGATATTTAACAACTTACTACACTAAACCTAATGGAAAAATGCATCATTAATCATTAAGGTAGTAAAATAAAAAAAGTATAAAAAAGAAAAAAAATTGAAGTTAGGACTCACCTATAGGAACTCCTAGAATACCTCTTCTAACAGCTCTCAGGTACAGTAAAGAATAGAAGTCACACGAAAACAGAAGACAAACTTAGAATATCCCCAGAAAAGGTAGAAGTGCTCGGGTTCTAAGAAATTAAGGAGCACGAATTACCGTGCAAACTAAACAACACCTTAAAAATGAGAAAATGGGAAAGAAAAAAAGAAAAATCAACAAAAAAATTTAAAAAATGAATTGAAGGTACTGACATGAGAGGGTCAGAATGATCAGAAACGAGATCAATGGAGAAGACAATATTGGCAACCTAAACTACTAATGCCAGGTGGAGGACGCACAACGCGTGGACGGTAAAATGGGCTAGTTCATAGTAGACCACTTGTTGTACAGAGGAGGGCGATATGGACTGAGTAACTAGTTTGTTATATTTATGTACTCACATTTTTGCGGTATTAAGTTTAGGAAACTTGTTACTGAACTTTGAATACTTTTTAATTAAATTATTTCAATTAATTTGACAATCATCCTTTGATTACTTCATGCAATTGTTCATTATTTTGTCAATTTACTTATTTTTTCACTTTGTACAAACTTATTGAAAAGAAATATGGCTCAAATCACAATCAGTTATTAATGCAAATTTGCCCAAGTCAAATAATTAACACAATCCAAACAATATATAATATACAAGTCAATCATCTGCAAAACTATCTGTATGTGTAACTCCTAAAGTTGAGCAAATACTTGTATTGGACTAATATAAAATAATAACCATAATTTAGCCTCTAAATACCAATAAGTAGACCACAAAATGTCAGTCGGTATGGAACAACCATGCTGCTTTTTTACCTACACAAGTTTCATAAAGGTACATTTGGACTTTAGGAATGTATAATCCGAAAGTCAAAATTCTTTTGTATATAACATTCGAGACTGTACAATCAAAAAAATCTCTATATTACACAATCTGGGAGTCAAATTCAAAATCGTAAACCAGAGAAAAACTTCAAAACGAAAAAAGTAACTTACCTATCCGAAGTTCGCTTGCTTCACTATCTTCACTTCACCACAATCTTGTGCCAATATCCACTCTACACCTCAAGCATCACCACCACAAACAATTGTGTGTAAAAATACTCAAGAACCACAACAATACAACAGCAAAACCCATAATCCGTATCTGTTGTCATTTAATACCACAAGGGCAAACTTGGAATTTTAAAATTTATGGGGGTACAAAAAAATGCCCAAAGAGGAATAATATGGATCTCATTTCATCCTAAAGATGTCAACTTTCGGGTCTAGGCCATCAAGAGATTATGCTTTGACATCTCTATCACTGGCAGCAAAACATAAAAACACTATTAAGATTTGACATAATACGTTTATGCATAACATATTCGATATTCACTATGAAATATCCATGAGTATTAACATAGGATACTCATAGTATGTTAATTCTCAAAGTATCAATGTTCCATATGATATCAATCACATTCCCAAAATATTATTAGCAGTCTTATTTTTTCTTTCCTTCTTTTCTACCTTATGCCTATGATTTCAACAAAGTAAAACAAATAAAAATTATACGTTAGTACAGTAACTTACCAATTACAATAATCAGATACTCAGCATTTTATTCACTTTTGATATGTTGTGACCTAAAACAAGCAAGAATAAAGCCCAATGACGCAACCAATGCCACCAGGTACCCGACTATGGTTCCATAGCTAACAGAAATTGGCCATTCCTACAAAGTAAGATGAAATATATAACTTAATGCTACAAAACAACAACAAACCAAATTAACTATATCATTTGAAAATCAATTAGACCAGTATTCAATAATTTATACAACGATAACAATCTTACAGGTTTTGGTTTGGTGAATAATCATGGTATCCTTAAAAAAGATAAATGATAAGAACTAAGCACTCAGAGAATCACCTTCAAAAGCTAACTATTATGGGAATAAACCAAAAACTTAAATATTGTGATGAACATATCATATTACTTGCATGGAACATAGACATTCCATAATACCCAAATTCCTACCATAACATCGTTCACAAGAGTCAGCATCTCAATGACTTTCACACTACAACAATGTTAGAATAGGTCATCTTAAATTTGAAAAGTTGTTGTGTTTTGTGTTGTACCTAGTTTCTGGATATGACCTTTCTTATCTTTTTCGTTTTTTTTCATTCATTGTATTGAACTACCAGTGTCATTATAAAAATGAGAACCTTAGAGAGGGGAATGAAGCTCTCTAATTCATTTTCTATTAAGTATTCATCTCAAGTTGGTATCAGAGAAGGTTGATTCCACTCTGCTTGTTTTGTGATTGTCCATTGTCATCCTCCATCATTCTCCGCTCTTGTTGTACAATGAACACCTAGATTGGTTCGTCTCATTGGGTCCAGTCACTCCACTATGTTTTACTGTCGTCCACCGTTGTCCACTGCATCCTAAATGGCGACAAGCCTTGTTGAAATGCAGCAACATAATGGTATATGGGAGTTAGTTCCTCTTCCATCCGAGAAGAAGGCTATCATTGGGTCTATACCATTAAAGTTGGACCTAATGGTGAAGTTGATTGCCTTAAAGCTCCATTGGTGGCCAAAAGATATACCTATATTTATGGACTCAACTACAGTGATACTTTTTTTGCGGTGGCTAAAATCACTACTATTAAACTTTTCTTTGCCATAACAGTCATTCATCATTGGCCTTTTCAACAATTAGATACTAAGAATGTTTTTCTGCATGGTAATCTAAAAAACAAGGTCTACATGGAGCAACCTCTTGGGTTTGTTGCTTAGGGAATTCTAGTCTGGTTTGTAAAGTTCGGCCACATTGCTCAAACCTTTGTGTTGAAACACAGTGAGGCAGATCATTATGTTTTCTATTGTCATACCTCCCCTAATAAATGTGGGTACTTAATAGTGTATGTTGATGATATAGTCATTACAAGGAATAATGCTGCTATAATATCTTAGTTAAAGGAACACCTATGCAAGCATTTTTAGACTAAGGATCTTGGAAGTATCAAATAATTTTTAGGCATTGAAGTAGCCTAATCAAAGAAAGGTGTTGTAATTTCTCAAAGAAAATATGCTCTGGACATCTTAAAAGAGACATGTGTGATTAATTGTAAACTACGGATCCAAATCAGAAATTAATCGCAAAACAGGGAGAAGCTTTCTCTTATCTAGAAAGATATAGAAGACTAGTTGGAAAAATAATTTACCTAAACCAGATTTGTATTTTGTATGTAGTACATGTTGTAAGTTAGTTCACGCAAAATCCTTGTATTGATCATTAATGTTATCATCCCTATTCTAGGTACCTCAAAGCTCCAAGACAAGGTCTACTTTATGAAGATAAAGATAATACCCAAATCTCTAGATATTATGATGCTGATTAAGCAAGTTCTCCCATGGATAGACACTCTACTAGTATAGACTCTGATACCATCTTAGAAAATGGACTTTAAATTCAACTCAACCTCACGAACTGACTTACAATGTGAGGTTTACACTAACTTATATATTATAATTGAATCATATATTTAGTCAATGTAAAATAAAAAAATACACACTAGATAAAATACTTATGCTAATAATAATAATAAGTGGTGAAATTGTACAAAGGCTTGTGAAATAACATGAATTTGGTCAAAATTGGTTTTCTTATTTGCTCAACAAAATGATCAATGAATTTAAAGACAAAAGACTACGAAAAGGAAATTAATTACCTGCCATGGCCTCTCCCAATCAAGTGGCATTGGCCAAGCCCCAAACCAAGCCCCAATAAGTGCTCCATGAGCCGGTAAACAAATCAAGTACTCTATAGATCCTTTAGGCCTAAAGATATTACAAGAATAACAATAATGTAACTAAAAGTAACTAATTGAACGACCCAAATAAATAGACCAAACATTATCAAAAAAGTAGTTCAACATACAACATTAACTATATTCAAAATCCCAATAAAGAAACTTCATATGAACAAACATGTTATGAATAAGAAATGATAAGCTAGAAGAAACCTACTTTGTTTGAGCAAATATACGTCTCCAGTCAGCCCATGATGAACCAAGAACACATGATGCTGGAACTGTCTGCAATAGAATCATATGTAAATTTATAAAAGTGCACATAAACATGGGACCATGATTTAAAAAATGTTCATCTCAACAAAAGTTGTAAACTTGCAATTCATTCAAGGAAAAGGAAGAGGACTAATAAGTAACCATTGAAAACTAATATCAAAACTTGAAAATATAAATCTAGTGGGTCATAATAATTGAAAATGGTTTGTGTTAGGAATGGTAACCAAAAAGAAGTGGGGAAGACCTTATAGCTCTATTATAAAAGGAAAATAGGGGTTGAATGGAAGTTAGTTGTAACTGTTAAGGCAAAGACAAGTTGGGTTATTGTACGACACATGTCTTAATCTCATAGTTTTGCATTGGCACCCAAGTTTGATCATAACAAGCAAGATACTTTTGGCTCTTCAAATATATGCTAAATAATATGAAACAAGTATTAGACGAAAGCAAAAGACAATATTAGATCATGAACAAAACACAAGTTGTTGACAAGATGCAAGTCAAGCTTCAAGCAAATCAGAAGAGGAGGACAAAAAAGTTACACTAATGCGTCAAACTAAGAAGCGCTAAACGCCTACATCTAGACTAGACGACCATGTCATCGGCAGACATACTGCTCCAATAGAGGATATAACCAACAGAAGCAAGTATTACAGGACAAGTATACAAAAGACATGAAATGTCTTATTGAAGCAATTGCCTTTGACGAAGCTTAGAAGAACGAAAGCACCAAACATTGTTGAAAAAATAGACGTATCTAGCAAAAGTAGATGCATGATATGCTAGACACTAAAGTAAAGAATAGATGAAGCTATTAAAAGCTCAAAGCAACAAACAATCTCTCACAAGTCAAGAAGAATAGATGCACATCTCAAGTACCTTGCATCTTTACAATGCCATGTCGTTTAATCTCTAGAGTTGATTAAGAACAATTCTAAGGAGGATTCTTACACAAGTACTATTCATCAATGTTTGTAAAATTACCTACTTTTGAGGATGGAGCTCCCTTAGAATGGCTAGCACGAGTACAATTTTGTTTTCTATATGCAAAAATCAGACTTACAAAATGGTTAAAGTTGGTCTTGATCGGCATGGAAGGCAATGATGTATGCTGGTTTCAGTATTGACACTGAAAAACAAGAATCTCCCTTGGAAGGGTTTTTCAGAGGCTTTGGTGAAGAGATCTAGAGACAATGGTAGAGGCTTGGTTTATTAGACGAAGTAACAGTCTCTATTTTAGTCCAGTTATTTCAATTAAAAAGAAGGATGAGAGTTGGAGGTTCTGTGTTGATTACAGGTTTTTAAAAAAAAACTAATATTCTGGATAAATTCCCTGTTCCTGTCAAAGAAAAGTTGTTGGATGAGTTAAATGGAGCTACCTATTTTTCTAAAGTAGATTTGAAGGCAGGTTATCACCAAATAAAGATGCATAAGCTGGATATTCCAAAAAAGCAACATTCAAAACACACCAAGGGCATTATGAATATCTAGTAAGCTATGAATATTATGCTAAAACCTTTTCTTAGATGGTGTGTTGGTTTTTTTAGTGAAATTTTGATTTGCAACAAATCATAGGTGGAGCAACATGTGAGACAGGTTTTGGCTAGGTTGCTAGATCAATCTTTCTTCACAAATCAAAAGAAGTGCAGTTTTGGTAATTCAAAGGTGAGGTATCTTGGTCATATCATATCTAAAGAGGACATGGCTATGGATCTACAAAAGATTGAGGCAATTTTACAACAGCTTCCCAAGAATCTGAGAGCTGAGTGGATTCTTAGTGTTGAAAAGATATTATAGAAGGTTTGCAAGTAAATATGACCACATAACACATCCTTTAACTGATGTTGAAAAAAGGAAAGTTTAATGGGACAAAAGAGAGTTTGGGGGCTTTCAAGTTGCTGCAGCAAGTTGTCACTACAGTCCCAATTTTAGCATTACCAGATTTTTCAAGACCTTTCTCAATACAGTGCGATGCTTCAAGCAAGGAAGTGGGGGTTGTCCTTACTCAAGACAAAAAGCCGAATTGCTTATTTAAAAAAGGCCTATTGAATCTTCTCTCTAAATATATCCATGAAAAAGAGTTGATGGCTCTTGTTTTGACAATTCAACATTGGAGACCATATTTGATGGGGCAGATATTTATTGTTTTTATTCATCAAAAGAGTTTGAGATGTTTGTTGGAGCAGAGGATTACAACACAGAATCAGCAGAATTGGTTTGCCAAATTATTGACATGAGTTTGAAATTGTGTACAAAGTAGGAGCTTCTAACAAAGTGCCAGATGTTCTTTCTAGGAGGGATGAAGACATAGAATTGCAAGGTATTACAAGACCCTACGAGAAAAATATTATGGACCCTACTTGTTTCTACAACAAATTGGATTAGTCTCATTCAAGCTTCAACTACCAGAACAAGCCCGTATACATCTTGTTTACCATGTTTCTCAACAAACTCAACATTTTTCAGCCTCTTGGACATTAGATAATCAAACAGTAGATAAAAATGGAGAGGTAATTCATCAAGTGTTAGTGCATGGCAAAATAAACCTGCAGAGGAAGCTACTTGAGAAGATCTTTCAGATTTCATTATTCAGTTTCCAGAATTCAACATTGAAGACAATTTGTTTTAGAAGAAGGGTGTATTGTTAGGAATGATGACAGGACCGAAAAGCAGTGTAAACAACCTTACAGGTCTATTATAGAACGAAAAGAGGGGTTAAATTGTAATTAGTTGTAACCAGGTAGCTAGTTGTGTGGTTTGGCAACAAAATCCTCTCAGCTGTAATTTGGTCTTTTAGCTTTTGTTTTCTAACAATTTTGAATCTGGTTTTTCCATAGTGAAAAGGAGAGTGTTCCTTTTGGGGGTAATTTTGAATACACCGTTGTTTTGATTGCTGTAAGTGTTGTGAAGAAATACAATTCCTTTCACTCACTGTTTTGTAACAGAAAAGAAATGATATTGTGTTAGGATTTCTGTTTTTGGTTCCTAACAGTTTGAACTTTGAATTTACATTGCAAGTCTGAAGGTCATAGAGATAAAACTCACTGACTTTTATTTTCAACATATGCTGGCTAGCTTTCATTCTTATCTAAGGTGAGATGATTTATAATTAGGAGAAACAAAAGGAACAAGGGCTACAATCTGGACCTTCTACAGTTGCCTTAAATGTATGTTGTACATGATCAAGGACAACAAGAAGCATCTGGCAAATGGATGGGGTTTTTTTGTACCTCTTAAAATATTAAGTTAATGCCTAACGAGCAAACAAGTAAGAAGTTCTCAAACAGACATGAATTGGAAACCATCTGATTTTAATTATCTTATAGTAGTAATAACTAATTAGGTGAAGATTTTATAAATGGTGGTTTTTTTCAAATAGTAAAAGAGAAAAGAATATCCAGACAAAATGCAAAGTATCAAGAATCAAAAAGGGCAGAGTAATATGAGACAAGTTGATAGGAACTTTGATACTATGGAGTGTCTAACTCTTATATTGAGTAGTATGATATGTTTGATTATTTAAGTTTTTGGTTCTTCCTTAATGGCTAGTTTTAAAGACTGAGTCCCATGAATGTTCGGTTACTTGTCACAAGCTCAATAGGAAACACTAAAACAATCTCCAACAAGTTGTAATAGTATGCTAGAGAACAGAAATGAAATAGTCACTTACCGTGAACACTGACATCATGAGAGCCCAATTTATAGTCTTGGGAAGATACCTATCCCAAGTAAAATTGCAAAGTCAAAACATGCTCGAGTTATTTGTAGCTATCTTCAAAATAAAAAATGAAAACTCATGTTTATTTACATAACAGAAGAGGCAAAAAATTAAAGAAAACACAATTTGTCTTGCTTTAAAGGAACATAGTAGTTACAATTAATCCTTTTTCTCATCAACTGCGACCTCCATGTGGAGAGTTATTTTGGGGAAAAAAGAAAACACTGTACTCTGAAATAACAACTTTCACATACTGAAATTTAACAGGCGCCCCCAAAGCTACAGCTCCTAAAAAATTCAATAATGTCCCTGCAGAATAAAAGAACATTAGAATGAATAAAAACAAATTTTCATCAAGAAGATTTATTACAAAAAAATTAGATTAGGCTAAGACGCCAAAAGTCTAATCAGCAAATCACTTGTATGTGTAAGGACTGAAGTAAATATAGAGATTTATTGAACATTTACATTCTTATTCGAGTGTGCTTAATTTAAGAGACTGTGAGTTGAAAAATGCATCATTAATCATTAGAATAGTAAAATAAGAAATATATAAAAAAAAAAACGAAGTTTGTACTCACCTACAGGAATTCCAAGAACACCTCTTGCAACAGCTCTCAGGTACTGCAAAGAATAGAAATCATATGAAAACAGAAAACAAAAAACTTAGAATATCCCCAGAAATTGTTAACTGCTAGGGTTCTGAGAAATTAAGGAGCACAAATTACCGTGCACTGTTGGCGATTTTGTCGATAACGACTGTATAGAAGGATAACGATAGGGAGCTCTGCAATCTAAACGACGCCGTAAAATGAGAAATGCGAAAGGAAAAAAGAAAAAATCAAGTGAAAGTTAAAAAAAAAATGAATTGAAGGTACCGATATGAAGAAGAGTGTGAGAGAAGGATGAGAAACGAGGTCGATGGAGAAGACAGTGTTGGAAGCCCAAACTGCGAAGGCCAGGGCCAGGACGCACAACGCATTGACTATAAAAGCCTCGGAAACTGATATTGAGGGTGACGTTTCAACCATTGCGGCTTTTCGGGAATCCATTGAAGAGGATCTCTGCAACTTGAAATTTTGAATCGAATTGAAGAAGGAAAAGTGGTGACTGAGAGAAGGTTTATGTAGGCAGATTCTTCCTACATATCAGTTTTTACTAGGATCCACCATGTCCGTGTGAGAAATTACCATAACACCCTTAATAAAGTGAAAAAAAAATTCAGCTCTGGATTTAAATATCCATAGACAACATTGTGAGTTACAGATATCCGTAAGCATAGACTATAATTCCATATATAGATATCTGTAAGCGTATATATGCATTAGAAATAATGTAAAAAGGCTAAACATCCTAAAATCATAAACATTAAGTATTTACTACAAAATATTAAAATTAGAAATATTGTCTAATGAACATTATTTATGTATAAATTTGTATCCGGCTAGTGTAATATATTTACTAAAATTGAGTCATAGGATAACGATGTAATACCCACAATATATTTATAGGTGGAATTGGACAATCATCTTTGAGCTTCATCTATAAAAGTTATAAATATAAGTTATATAACTTTTAAGTTAAATGACTTACTTTTTATTTGGTTTAGGATATACCTAGATAAAATAATTTTCGTGCACGTGCTCAATTGCATCCAGATCAATATCATCTAATTCATCCCACACATCAATCTCTTCTGAAATTCCCATGTATGAGTTTGTCATATCCATTGCCAATGCTGAAAAAACAACATATCAATTACCTTCCGAATATTAATATCCATAGGCCAGAAAACCCTTTTAGATGTAGAAATTCAGACCCCAAAAAACCATTCTGGATATTCATATCCGAAACTCGAATGCTCATTCTGGATATAGGTATCCAGAACTCAAATTTCACTTTCGGACATGTGCATTCAGAAACCTAAACTGGAAATCAAATTTACTTACAGATTTGTATATGCGGAGTCACTAACAATGCATTATGGACACATGCATTCGTAAGCCTATATCCAAGCTTTTGGATATCGTTATTCGGAAACATCTCAGCTCAAAAAATGCAAAAACGAAGATGAATGTGTTGTCTTACCTCAGAACAATGTGAAACGGAGCTAAGAGTGAAACGTTCCCTCCACCACCACACCAACACTGCACCAACAATAACTCCTCTGCACCTGAAAAAAAAACCAAGCTCCACTACACCTTTTTTTACAAAACAAAGAAGACAAGGACAAAATGGGATTTTAAAAGTTATGTTGGGTGCACATCCAAAATGATATGGTGCAGAGAGAAATTGACAAAAATGTATGGTGAGTGAAATGTGAGTGAGGAGAGAATAGGTCCAAAGTATTTTTTGCTATTTTTTGTTATTTTTATAAAAAAATGAAAATTAAAGAGAGATAAAATAAATAATTAAATAAGAAATTGTTGTTCTTTCTTAGTTTTGTAATACTGTTTATTAAA
>Ga0123341_1000813_pt1 | contig 21372 bp, 13 predicted proteins | sample Turbeapinknodule_FD_89959 | JGI IMG/M metagenome (GOLD analysis project Ga0123341, IMG submission 89959) | Root nodule microbial communities of legume samples collected from Mexico - Turtle bean Mexico pink nodule | ecosystem: Host-associated > Plants > Roots > Nodule | place: Mexico: Nepantla...
AGTTTATTAACTTTTAATATAACTATATTAAAAAATTACCTATAAGTTTGAAATATATGAAAAATGAAACTTGAAGCAACTTAAAAAAAAATGAAACTCAAGAATTTCCCATTCATTCATTTCTTGTGTACTACTTGAATACAACCAGCAAGCATGGCTTAGTTCTCACTATTCACTCGCGAACACTATTTTCTTTTCCGCAATATTATTTCCTTCTCGCTCGGTACCAAAGAAGTCGCTAGAAGAATTAAAGAAAAAAGAGAAATAAAACAGCTAACAACCGAAGAGAGGGAAACGAAAACTGAACCGAACCCCGCGAAGAGAGAGAGATATGCGATTGCGGTGGCGGCGGCGGTGGTCAGGGTTGTTGAGTCCCCAATCGACGGCCAATGCAGCGGTTCGTTGTGACGGCGGACGGCGGCGTTGATGGCCCTGCAGATGACTTGGCAGCCGAGTCTCCTGAGTCAGAAACGCAAAACCGGTCCTCCTATAGGGCTTCGTAACCTAGGCAACTCGTGCTACCTCAACAGCGTCCTCCAGTGCCTTACCTACACTCCTCCCCTCGCCAATTTCTGCCTCACTCTCCAACACTCTTCTCTCTGTAACCGGCTATTCAATTCTCGTTATTCTTTCATTTTTAGTTTTATTTCTGCGCCTTGACCTAATTCTTGCGTTCCGTTTCGAATTTTGAATTCAGGTGATTTCTCTGCGTCCTCGTGTCCGTTCTGTATACTGGAGAAGCAGATTGCGCGTTCACTGAAATTGGATCTCTCGCACGACGCGCCTTCTAAGATCCAGAGCTGTATCCGGATCTTCGCGGAGCACTTCCGTTGTGGCCGCCAGGAGGACGCGCACGAGTTCCTCCGCTACGTAATCGACGCCTGCCACAATACCTGCCTCCGCCTCAAGAAGCTCCGCCGCAAAGGCGGAGACGCTAATGGCGGCGGCGGTGGAGACGGTGGCGGGAGTACGGTTGTGAAGGAGATTTTCGGTGGCGCCTTGCAGAGCCAGGTGAAGTGTCTGTGCTGTGGATACGAGTCGAATAAGGTTGATGAGATAATGGATATTAGTCTTGATGTTTTCCATAGTAACTCTCTTAAAGACTCCATGCAAAAGTTCTTTCAGCCTGAGGTTTTAGATGGCAACAATAAGTACAAGTGTGATAGGTAAGTTACCGGGTGGTACAAGTGCGTGAGTATATTTTTTGATTTTTAAATATATGTTTGGACAAAAACTTATAGTTCCTTAGGTCTTGCGTGTTTTGTTCTCCAATGAGAATTGCAGTTTCACTTCAACAATAGGCATAATTCTTTAATGCAAACCTTTATTATGTGACATGAGATAGAACTATAGTTCTGATTGGAAAACAACTATCGAATTGGATGTGAGTTTTGTCCTATTTGTTTTGTATGTGTTTGTGGGTTTTAATTGTTGAAAGGATGATACTGTGAATGATTGATGTTCAGTTGTAAGAAATTGGTGGCGGCTAAGAAGCAAATGTCCGTACTTCAAGCACCCAACATCCTTGTGATACAACTAAAGGTTAGTTATATGTATATATTTAGTTTTTTTTGGTTGTTAAGATAGGTGGTGGCCTGGGATTTTGAAGGATAGTGTGTTGATGAAATTTGGATTGTAGAGATTTGAGGGCATATTGGGTGGCAAGATTGACAAGGCTGTTGCATTTGAAGAGGTTTTGGTCCTTTCTAGCTTCATGTGCAAAGCAAGCCAGGTATGTTTGGTTTTGTTTTGAACTAGTTACCACTACAAAAGGGTGTGTTAGTTTTTTCATGTGGAAGCACTCGTTGGCATCATTTAGGAAGTGTAGTCACTTTAATAGTAGTCGTGTCTTTATCATACCAGCATTTGCTTTGGACAATAATCAGAAATATATTTTATACTTCTTCACTAATATAGATGGAAATATGACAATAATTAGGCGAATAATAGCATTTTATTTTGTCTGCAATGTCTCATTCTCACCAGAAAACATTTGTTTTCCTTTTTAATTTAATTTTTGTTTTTTATTGCTTTTGTACGTTGTTTATAGTGTAGTTGTATTTATAGTTGAGTTGTATTTATAATTTTTAAGATTTACTGTATAGTCTTGTGTGAGCCTGTCATGTTGTTCCATGCTTTCTAGGACATTATACAAAGTGTGTAATCCATTGTAATGGTCTCCCAAAATTTGTTTTCTCACTAAACCAAAATGGCCACAATATTGGACGGGAAATTTTTTCAACCGAAGTCTTCCAATGATTTGCTATGTTTACTTATGCTAGAGAGTAAACGTTTCTATCATAGGGAAGAGCCACATGGACTAGTGATACAGGCAATAAGCCAAAATAGTGTGGGCAACCTTGAGAGTTAGTTTTTGAGGTTGAGTGAGACTTAACCAAAATTATAATATGGTATAGGAGCCTATCCTAGAGCCATTGTTGAGCTACCTACATTTGCCATGATTTAGGTTGGAGTGTTGGAAAGCTGCTTTAATTGTGAAAAACCCTTGGTTCATCCTAGTTGTGACTTCTTTGGACTGCCTTATTGTAACATTGAATGGGGTGTGTCTAGTGTTCGCAGTCATGGCAACAATAGCTAGAGATGTCTTAATAAAAGTTATAAAGCTTGGGAAATATCAACATTCAAACCAATTTTATGGTTTAGAGTTGGAGTCTTTGTCCTAATTTTTAAGATGGTATCAAAGCCAATCATAGATCTATTGTAGGGTCATTTGAATTGGTAGTTGCTGTGCTCTAGACTTATAGCTCTGGGCGTGAGAGGGGGAGTGCGTTTGGAAAGCCACCTGAGTTGCTACCACTCATAGGCTGGAGAGGGCTACCTTGGAAGGTTGACTACTTGAATTTAGAGAATGACCAAAAACCACTGAGTATACCTCCACTTATGTATTATATATATACATATGTATATATAATGAAAAAATGAGAATGAGACTAGGAAAAGGCTACAACCTATGACTCTTACTTGTAAGCTAGAAATATTCAAAAGGGTACAAAAATAATAAACAATTATGGGTAAATAGTTCATTTAGTACAATAATTATTGATATATTTTGTTTTTAGTACAATAAGAATTTTTTTTACAGTATTATGGTATGTTGCCTATGCAAGTCCTTATGTGGCCTTAAGAAATCACTTTGTGCATGGTTTCAACGGTTTTGGACTGTCATCCAATAGCTTGGAATGATACTAAATGATGTTGATAATTTTCTATTTTATTGTCATTCTCCCCAATGATGTGTCTATCTCATTGTATATTTGGACAACATTGTTATCACAAGCAGTGGTAAAGAGAGTATTGGACACTTGAGGGTATTTCCTTGGTATAGAAGTTGCATAGTCCAAGGATGATTTCTATCTCAAAGAAAACATGCACTGAACATTCTAGAAGAAACAAGGATGTTAAATACTAAGCCTATAGACACACCAATGGATTTGAGTGTAAAACTAGTACCTAATCAAGGAGAATCGCATTTTATTTCGAGAGGAATAAAAGGTTAGTTGGTAAGCTAAATTACCTCATTGTGACTCATCCTAGCATCACCTTTGTCGTGAACGTAGTAAGTCAATTTTTAAATTCTCCTTGTCATGACCATTGGGATGCAGTCATATTAGTTATAAAGTATATTAAGAATTCTCTAGGAAAAGACATCATTTATGAAGATAAGAAAATACTCAAATTGTTGGGTATTTTGATGTTAACTTGGTAGGGTTACGAAGCGATAGACACTCCACTTCAGGTTACTATGTTCTTGTTGGACGTAATTTAATATCGTGGAAAAGTAAGAAACAAAATGTTGGGATAAGGTCAAGTGGAAAAACAGAATATAGGGCAATGACAAAAGTCACGTGTTGGCTCATATGACTAAAACAACTACCCAAATATCTTAAATTTTAAGAAAGTTCTGAAATGCACCTTATATGTTACAATAGAACAACATTACACATTATCTTTAATCATGTCTTTCATGAGAGTACAAAACATATCGAGATACAATGCTATTTCATAAGCAAAAAACTGGAGTCTGGAAATATCACCACTAGATTTGTGAACTTTAGTGAACTATTGGTTGACATATTCATCAATTCTCTAAGAGGACTGAGAATTGATCATATTTGTAGCAAGCTGGACACATACATATTATAAGTTATAACTTATGGAGGAGTGTACTACTTAAAGGAATAAGGAGCAAATTCTATATAATCAAGAATGTATAGATTGTGTATGTATTAGTAGGAATGCTTTTACTTATTCCTTATCATATCTTTATTATCATACATATCAAATTTCTTTCTTTATTTTTTTGATCCATTTTCTCAATATAAATAAAGTATGTGTTGTCTCAGAAACACACGGTATCAATTCAATGTCTCTCTTCCCACTAAATTGCTTCTTTACTCAGTTATATTTCATATGGAAGATATGGCATACACAAGGTCTATTTGCTTGTGAGATATAAAAGCTTTGACCTGTTTTCTGACAGTGGGACACGAACAATCCATTATCCTTTGAATATAAAACTCATACATACATTGTGGTAATATTTAATTGCAAAAGGTGTGGCTAATTTAGGACGTTGAACTAAATGGCGAAACATCAAAGAGGCTAAATTACTAATTATTAGTGTGCCACTTACAGTAAAAAAGACATAAATTGCTTGGTGAAGGCCAATAAAGGTTGAACATTCCAACCCAGGTTGACATCTTTAAGAATAAATGTTGTAACATTGCTAATTTGTAACATTTCTAATATTTCCCTCACCCACACTCACAGTTTTAATATTATTTTTAGCTTCTTTTGTAACGGGCATCATTATGTAGGATCCACAGCCAGAATATAAGCTCTTTGGCACTATTGTGCATTCAGGCTACTCCCCCGAATCTGGTCACTACTATGCTTATATAAAGGTTTGTTAATTTTTAGTTTATCTGTACACAAATTATGTAGCTATTACATCGATTCCTAAATAACTTTTCATTGTGCCAATCTTATTTCCCTTTTTGTTCATAGGATGCAATGGGTCGGTGGTATTGCTGTGATGATTCTAGTGTAACAGTTGCAACCCTGCAAGAAGTTTTGTCAGAAAAGGTTTACATTCTTTTTTTCTCTAGAACTAATCAAAGGCCAGTGTCAAATAGTATTTCTCTTGCTTCAAACGGTGTAAAACCTCATTCCAATGGGAACCAAGCATCTGAATTCCCAAAGGTTGGTGTACCACTGAAAGCTGTGCATGCAAAGTCAAGTTTTGAGCTATCTCCATGGAAGGATATGCCAAGTGTAGCTAAGAATGCTAAAGTACCTTCCAGCTCACGAGTGAAGTTTGACATTAATGGAAGTTCTACTTCCAAAAGAAGTCCTGCTCCTGTAAATGTGAATGGGAAAGTTGATGTTTCTAGGAATCAGCCTTTATTAATAAATGGACATGTTAAAGATTCAGTTTTTTTGGAAAATGGTAAGAAAGATCCTTCACCATTACCCACCAGGAATGGTATTGACAAAAATAAAGTTGATATTGACAAATTCAAAAGAAAGGAGTCATCACTTACAAATGGTCACGGTGATAATCAGATGGTTGATATTCATTCTGTAAAATCGGATCCCAGGGAAGATACTGATAAAAACAGGGTAATAGCAGGGAAAGGTTCTGACAACTTTAAGCTAGGAAAAAATGGCCTCAGCAATAAACCCAAAATATTGGGGAATAAGAGAAAGGTACATGAGGACCCATGCATTTTACTTGCACATGATGGTCAGTCTCAAGCAAGAGTTCAAGAACTGAAGGACAAGTAAGAGTTATTTTCAACTCTTTTTTTTAGATTATAGTTCACTGATTTTTTAGATGATTCCTTGCTATGCTTTATGATTCTGATATTTATGTAAATATTGCATCTTAATACTTTTTTGTCTGCGTTTCATATCTTGGATTGAGACTTTTTATTTATGATATCTTACTTTTACTGAGGCTTTGTTTCAATAATCTTGTTGGTGGGGAAGAGAATACCAAATTTTGAATCATACTCTGATAAGAACCAGGAAAATATGATAGAACAACCTACTCTAATTGTATTAATAAGAGATGTTTCAGCTAGAACCAATGAGATTCAGAACTGGGAATACAATTAGCAATAGCAGAATAACAAAAATGATATAGGGCAATTTATAAAGTGTCCAATTCTCCCCCAAGTCCAATACAATGTCAGCCTCCTCCCGTTTCCCTCCTATACTTTCTCTCTCTCTTACTACTTGTGCACACACCCCACACCAGTAATGCCAAGTCATCGATTAGTTAGGCCCCCAATTCTCCTTCCTTATTATGATAAAGTGTGATACCTCTCTTTTGTCTCCTAACACCTTTAGCTTAGTGGTCTTGTCGCTTATATTTTGGTATCCAAGTCTTATAGCATTCCAATTTGTAGGAAACATTTTGCAATTACTAATGTCAATAGATGTTCTTCAAAGTTTTTTCATAGCATAGTTTATCTCTCTTTCCTTCTATCTTCAATATCTGACATGCTAAAAGTATGTTGATCTGTTTATGGTTAATAGATTTATACTGTACTGAAATCTTCATGCTTGTGATTGGTCACACCCAAACTCGATGACTTACAAGTTAGCAAAATATGCCTATTTCCTGTGACAATCAGTTAACATTTATGTACATATTTCCTGTAACAATCAGTTATACAGCTTTCCATTCTGAATTATATTTTATGTGCAAGTCATGCTGTTTTCTTTCTAAATTATTCATTACATGCCTTATTCTGATACCATGTTTTCAAAACATTACTCAGTCTTGGGAAAGAGGTGAAGTCATATTTGATATCATGCGGCTGGACAAATGTGGTCTATGAATTTATGCGTTCTATAAAGAAGTTACGTGTACAAGATGGAAATTTAGAGAATGGAGATGAAACAAGGTACAGTTGATCATATTCTAGATTTCTTTATTCATTGAACCATTGATATTACCCACAAACGTGGCTGTTGCAGAATTTTTGTGAATAATAACACTCACCATTTTAACAAATTACCTTTTAATTACATAAGAGACTGGTTTCCAATTGTGACTATAGAGGCTCGGGGAAGGGATGTAGTGTTCTAAAAATGAAGCTTATTTGTTGTGATGAAGCATTAGAAAAGTATGATTGACCATGAGATGGTAGAGTAAAGAATTGTTTATAACCATAAGGGAGGACTTCATGTATAACCCGGGATTCTACTTTTGAATCAATTTGTTGTAACCTTCGTATAAGATTTCTATGGAATTAATGTTGGGTGTATTAATTTGAGAAATATAGAGATATGCATTATAGTTTGAGGAGTTTTAGTTATAAATTAGTTGGTAATGTTCAGAAAGTTAAAACTATGATTCTTTTTGGTTGGGGTGATGTGGGGTGGGGTTGGCATTTGTGGTTAAGTGATTGTGAAGATTTCTTTTTGTTACTAAATACATAGTCATTCTTTCTTTACAATTTTCCCCTCTTTTTGGTTCTTGTTGGTTTGAAAGAATTAATTCTTTGGTTTAAGGGAAGGAATGTAGGAGAATCACATGATACCATTGGGTTCCATAAACAAAATAAAATAAAATTCTATAGGATATTATTCACCTTGCAATTATTGGAGCTCAAGTGTGTTATAGTTCTATATTGCATTGAAATGGACAAGTTGAGCAATATATATGTTTGGTCCTATCATGTTGGACTGGACTACATTATGGACAATTATCATGGATGACTTGTTATCACAGAACAATTACATAGGAATGTCCACCTTTATATTAAGGTTATCAAGTATGATCTTATTCCATAATTCACACACTTGAGTAAGGGCTCAAAATTCAGCTTTTACACTAGAAAGAGATACTTTATCACGTTTTTGGCTTCTCCACGTCAGTAGACTTTCACGGTCAAATGTATTATTTCCTAAAGAATAACCCTTTGTTAGCTACGTACATGTGTCTTTTTCTTAGATCTTGCATAAATTGACATGTCACAATAACTACTTAAGCAGTGTTTGGTCTTGTGTGATAAATAAATAAGTTTTCCTAGTATAGGAGAGCTCTCTTTACTTCCAATTCTATGATTACGTTCAATAGGAACTCTTGAGGTTCTATGTTTAACTTATATACTGTCATTTGACCCTATCTTTAGTCGATGTAGGAGCTTCAACATACCTCACGCCAAGGACTAGACATCTTGAGTGTGAGACTAACTATTTGTAGGTGGTCCGACAACGACTCAATATTTGGTGATGTAATATTATATACCCAACAAACCTTACTATAATAGACTCTAATATCAACTTGAACCATGTAAGAAAATAAAGAATTATTTTATTGATAAAAATTACACCAATTATATTCTCTTGATCTCTGTTTGCAATAATTAAAATCTTTAAAAAAAGGAAATAAAAATGTGTTGAAATGAATAGGAAGATTCTGAAGATATATATTTTTTAATTACTTTGGTGATATTGAGAATATTTTTTGTCCTAGTAATTTGCTATTTACAATCCATATAATATTTTTGAAAAAACGTAAGCTTCCACTCAAGGAGGGGTTTACAATGTGAAAGAGACATATTTGAGGTTGTTAGAAAAAATAACTTTTAATAGAATTTATTGTAAATGTGTTGTGTACTTTGTACTGTACCTATTTCCTAGATATATCTATCCATATTCTTTTCTCCTCTCTCTCATACATTACATTGTATTTGATATATCAATAGTTATTATAAATATGAGATCCAAGAGAGGGAAATTCACTTTCTCAAATTCATTTCTAATTTGTTTGTACTGAGCGGGTTGATCCCACTCTGTTTGTCTCTGTCCGTTAAAGGAATTGTCATCCGATCACTATCTGTGCTCGTTTGTCGCTGAAGTTTTGTCCTCTGATGCTTGGGTTCGGTGTTCCTTGAGAAGCATTACCCAATCTCAGTGGTCATGCATCCAAACTCTAACTGACACGCCGTCACCTTCTCTACCAATCTAGGTTCATGCGTCTCATGTGCTGCCTTCTAGAGGTTGGAATCTTTCTGACTCACCACCGTTCAACTTGTTGGAGCATTCTGAGCCCATTTCCATCTTTTGTTTCGGTACCGATGCGAGTCTTCTAGTGTTGATCACAATTTCTCTCACTTTAAGCCTTAGGTTGTATTATGTTCTTTCTCTTTTGCATTGCTGGACTAAACCTTGCCTTTACCTTGTTCAACATGTCTTTAGGAACTATCTGCTCTTTATCCAGGATAACTTTTAAGAAATTAAATGGAAAAATTTACCTATCTTGGTCTGTCTTAGTTGAACTTTGGTTCCTTGGCCTAGGTTTCCATGATCATTTAGAACATGGGAGTTCAATACCTCCATATCAAATTCAACAGTGGAAGAGAACTAATTTTCAGCTTTGTGCTCTTTTGCAATCCGTAGGACCTAATATTTTGACCACTCTTAGGCCATTTAAAACATGTAACTCCTTTTATAAAAAGGTCCAAAATGTTTTTGTGAATGAGAACATCTTTACAATTTGGCTAATCGATTGGCTTTTCTAGTAGTTTGATGATGGCATGCTGTCTTCTATTGTTGAAGCTTAGTCAATTGTTGAGCAATTGAAGATGTTCTTGGAAATTGACTCATTAGATGAGACAACAAAGAAGTTGGATACGTTTAATATGGTTATGATTCTTTGTGCATTGAATCCAGATTTTGATCATGTTAGAGATCACATTTTAACTGGTCAAGAAGTTCCTTCTATGGAAAACTTCACAACACGACTCCTTCGTGTTCCAACTCTTAAAAGAGTAAAAATTTTCAAGAATCCGCTCACTCTTCTGCCATGATTTCTACTTGTGGAAAAGGAAGTCGTGGCACTAAAAGAGTGTGTGGTGGTAGATGATGTCCTCAATGCACGTTGTAAAAGAATGGGCCACCCTCAAGAGAATTGTTACTCTTTACATAGACTTTCTTGACGAGGCATCCGATATTTCCAAATCAAAAGGTTTTGAGCCAAAGTTCTCTAATGAAGTATATCAAGAATATTTAAGGTTGAAATCCAATAACCTAGTCTAATCATCTACAACTCCTATTTTGTCAACAACTTGTATTGAGTCAAAATTCATGAATAATTGACCTAGGTGCATACGATCATATTTATGGCAACATCTCTTTGTTTTATACGTTATTGCTTGGTTCAAATATGCCTGTACATTGTTGGGGTGATGTTATCCTAAGTGCCTCTTTTCTCATTAAGAGAACACCTTCTCCAGTTGAAAATAAAGAGTTATATATGCCTAAATAAAGAGTTGTACATGCCTCTGTATTGGTCCAAATATTAATGATCTTTCACAAAAATAAATAAATCATATCACAGCAAAGGAAACACAATATTATCAATGATTCAGGTAAAAAAGATATAAAAAGCTTTAGAACACCTTCAATGTCAAATATAATTTTTTTTATAATTGGATAACTATTAAGAAAGAAATTATAATTGTATAAATATGAAATCAGAGTACCAAATAATAATAATTGAATAAAAGTCAAATAATTATAGAAAAACTAAATCATCAAATATGTGCTTTAGAACAATTTTATTCATTGAAATTGCAGATTGCATTTCCTGAAATGCAATACATCTATGAACGAAATCGCATAATACTCATTTTAGTCTGATACAATACTCATTCAAGGAGAACTTCTTTCGAGACTTTGTTCTTTAATAATTAATTTGGCAACTAAGAACTGGAAGTTCCCTTTATCATTTCTTAACATATGTACAATGATAATTGTGATTTGACTCGCTGGTTTTAATCCTTGGATGTGCACTACGAGCAATGCAGGAAGTCGTTAATTAGAGATGCGCAGGTAGCTTTCAAATCAAAGATTCCTGAGTCATTGCGAAAGGATATGATTGAACGAATCCAATCCTTTATCCAAGAAAACAATACAGTTTTAAGGACCTTGATCTGAGCATGCGTACGAGGTGAACTATTTGTTTATGCTTATGCAATTTTTCTGTTCTGTAAGTCTTTAAATCAGTTAGTGATTTGATAGTTTCTTTATCATTGTGAAAATATTGCAGCATGTTGATCTTGTCTTGATAGTGAGGCGTGTTGTGTACACACTGTATTACTAATTATTGTAGTGATGGTGGTACCCTTACTGGGATACTAGTTTGGGTTTGTGACATACTAACTCTTTGAGCTAGTTCTGGCGATAGGAGCAGGAGAATATGGAGACTTGTTATCACCGAAGCTTGGCTTTGTTATGCTTCTAGTTCTTTCATGCATATTTGAGCTAGAAGTTCAGATTTCATGTCTTGCCATAAGTTTTCTTTCTCTATATAGGCTGTGAAGTTGTATTGAATCTTGAGGAGAGCATACCAGGAATTATATTCATTATGTACAATCTATTTTTGTCATGTGTACTGGAGCAGAATCTTAATTTTCTATAAAATTGCTCAACAAATTTTGCACCGAAAATTTGGCTGTGCATGACTAGTGATACATGCGCCATCCAAAACTGTATATACTTAAAAACCATAACTTCCTCAAATTGTGAGATTTATGATTCAGTTTTGATGAACAACAGCAACTAAGTAACTTGGTTAAAAAATGTCAATATTTTGGTCGACAAAATGAGTCTCCACTCAAATCTTCAAACTCATCCACTCAAAATGAGTCTTCAAACTACTCGTTCATTTCAAAACCTCTAGACTAACTAAAATTTGTCTGCTATTCATTGTTCTTGAAATTTAGAGTTTTGCAAGAAGTTGTGCGGCTAAATGATACAAGTGTGGCTGAAGAAAATGAAGATAAAAAGGTAAGCAATCATGGTGACGTTTGTTGTCCAAAAAAGCGACATTTCTGTAAAATATGTAAGGCTCTTTCTTTCTGTACTCATGATTACTAGGTGCACCTCCATGTTAACAGAAAAACTAAAATATCTTTCTTTCTTGCAGCATGCTGTCTTCATGATTACAATTACAAACATTGTTGTTACTGTGTTTTCTTTTTCTCTTTTGTACCTCCACTGCACTTACACTGCCATTCTAGTCAGAGAGAACTTTTGCGGCAATCAGATATCAATCAAACAAAGTTTCTTTACTAAAATATAATGTCTGAAATATAAGAGGGACGACACCTATTAATTGAGTATCGTGTGATTAGATTAAGGAAAGGAAATTCAAATTTAAACTAAGCATGGTTAACTCTCTAATCTTATGTCACTAATCATAGATCTAGAGTATAATTTTAAATGTCCTTAAATATGAGAAGTGTGACTTTAAGTATGCCGCTCAATAAGGTTTCTAGAAGCTAGAGTTCTGCCTCCTACTTTAGGCCACAAGGAAGTCCAATTTATTACATTCAAACCTTACTCTAAAGAAATACAAAATATAGAAAACACTTGATGTAAAGGTTCTATTCACTGTGTCCTGATAATCCTTTTGAGGAATGGCAGATCCTAATTCAGTAGTCCTGTGTTATTGGTCATCCTCTTAAAAAGCTGGTTGGTTATTATATCATCCATGATTTCATCTATATTTAAAAATAAAAATAAATTGTTAAACAATTTGATTGGATTTTAAATTAAAATTCATATTTTCAAAAAGAAGACATTTTTAAGTATTTATAAATTTATTTTATATGGGTTTTAAAATTAAATTATTTTCAAAATCAGTTTTAAATCAAAAGTATTTTTACAACTATATATTTTCTAAAAAGTAATATTTAGAACGGAAACTTGTTGAAGTCTTTCATATTTTATAAAATATGTATTTAGTTAATAATTTTAAAAATAAATTAGATTATGATATATGGGACAAACTTTCTATAGAATTAGATATAGGGATGTGAATGGGTAAGTGTGAGAAATTTTCACAGTAGAAATTCCGACTGTTTATTCCTTCCTGCACCTCCATACCTTCTTCTCTCACCTCCATAAATTTTCGTATTTTCAAAAATGTCCCTCTGTAATATTCTGGATTAATCTGGAAATCATTTTTCAAATTTGTAATTAGCTTCCGGATTACATAATCTAGAAGCCTTTTTTCAGATGCATGATTACTTTTCAAATTATATAATCTGGAAGTTTTTTTTTAGTTTCTGGATTATGTAATCTGGATGTCTTTTTTCAAATGTATTTTTGGATTATATAATCCGTAAGCTACTATATGGAGGTGACATGAGAAAGATAAAAATGTATTTTCATGTTTTGTATGGAGGTGACAGAAAAAGATATGGAGGTGCAAGGAGAAACCGTAAAAAATAACAAGCATGAAACTTTGGTATGATCACTATGCTCATTGAGTATATCAATTACTCTTTTAAATATTAATTAAATTTTTTACAATAAAAAAAAAATGAAAGATGATATTTTTAAGATTAAATGTCAAAAGTATACACATTTTTATTTATTTATAAGGAAAAAATAATAATTACATATATGAAATCAAAATATGAAAATGTTTACTTGATTCAACACTTAAAATTAGAATCAAACATTTTCATGTGAAAAAAATAAACTAATGAAAAAATTAAAAAGAAGTAGAAATAATAGTTTTATAAATTATTTAATTAAATGTTATTGAGGTGTGTGTTTCTTGAAATGAAATACACAATTTAAATGAAACTCTCACAAAAAAAAAATGTGTAGTCAAAATTGTTATAAGAGGAAAAATACATTAGAGATTCAAGTGAACTTTGTAGATATTGAACAAACTGAACAATTAAAAGAGAGAGAGAATGGAAATTTTGTAGCAAAAAAAATAAAGAAAGGTTTTTCAAATGAAATAAAACTAAGGACCAAAGACAATAGTGAAGATATACTTTTTTAGGTTAATAAACTATGAGTGTTTTAATAACTTAAAAATGGAACAAATGTAAAGACGAATAGGGATGAAATGGAGACGAGGATGGAGAAGATATGTTCATACTCATCCCTATTCCCTTATCCAATCTAAAAAATTGAATATTATCTATATTCACACCAATACTCTCTTAATGCAAGAACTTTCTCATCAAGAACAATTCAAACAATACACATTGGGAATGACTTATTTTCCATTCCTTAATGTCATTTAATTTATTTTAAGTTACACACTACTCATATTTATTTTTATCTTTAGTTATGTATTGGTCCTATTTATTCATTTATGTTATTTATTTTATCTTCAATTATTCACTAGTCATATTACATATTATTTATTTATGTTTATGTCATTTAATTTATTTTCAAATACACATTGGTCCTGTTTATTATTTATTTATTTATATTTAAGTAATTTAATTTCTCTAGTTATACACTGGTCTTATTTTTAGTTTATATTTTTCTTGTTATTTTATTTTTCTAATATAGTTTTATATCTAATTATTTCTTGCTTTAATTATTATTTTATTTTTTTATAATTATCTTTTTGATCTTTATATTTAAGGTTAATATTCAATTTATTACAGTGATTTTAAAAAAATCAATCAGGTCCTTTCTGTATGCAATCAGGTCCCAAAGTTTTAAAAAAAGTATGCAATTTGGTCCTTTCTGTTAAATTTCCACAAACAACATTAACTTCTGATGATGTGACATATAAAGTGTCACTGTTATTCAAAGGTGGAGTATGATTAGGGACACATGGGACAAATTTTTATTATGTCATTATCTGACACGAAAATTCTATGTTTGATGATTTAGTCTTAAACAAATTGAATTTGGGAAAAGGAAATTAATGATTCAATTGCAATTAGTAATTTGTTGATTTTGAATTTAATGGCTTCAAAATGAACCAACCCCTCAAGTTTAATATTCCATCATTTAATCTTCGATGGAGTCATCGTTTCTAGGCTCAAATGACCTATACGACCAAAATGACAACACATCGCCCTTCCAACATTGTCTTGCTATCGCTGATACTTCAACGGAATCTTTTACTGATGCTTCTATTCTTTTCGACCTCAACCCTCCCTTTTCATCTTTGACGACCACAATTTGTTGCCATTTCACCTGCCATCATTCTTTGGCTTGGGAACCCACAAGTTTCGAAGACACTTCGAAAGAAAACAAAGATTCCCTCGATTTGAAAAAAATAAATTCGTCCCTCTCCACCTCCAAACGTTGCCATCAAAGAGGGTGGAGAGGAATCAACATTAACCGCCAACAAGAAGGACGATGTCCCTCTCCATGTTTTTTATGGACCATTTTGGAGCATTTAAAAAGGTAAATGGTTTGTTGGTGGACATTTTAGGTAGTGTTGTGTGGTATTTATGGCTGCAATCACTTACTGCAATTAAACCATTGATCTCCTTTTCCCAATTTCATATCAAAAGCAGAATTTCCATGTCGATATATTGAAAATTTGTCCCATGCGTCCCTAAGTGTTAAGTTCACAAGTGCATACCAATAGTTAATGTCGTTGGTGGAACAAAATAACATACTTTTAAAAATTCTTGGGACCAAATTGATATTTTTAAAATCACTATAGTAAATTGAATATTGATCCTAAATGTAGGGACCAAATAGGTAATTATATTTTTCTTTTAATATTTTTTAAAATATTTTATTTTTTAAAATATTTTATTTTTATAATTTAAAGAAATATGTCAAGTAATAATTAAAAAAAAAACTAAAAGTAATTACTGTTTTTATTTAATGAGTTTGGATAAAAGTTACCTATATGATTTATTATTATTTTAAACTTTCCTCACACACTCACTCTAATATACCTCAATCCATACACTTACCTTCTTCACACTTTCCTCTCAAATCCTCATTCCTCAAATCCTCACAGTTCCACTCCTCAATCCAAATACAACATTATGGAGAGTCTGATTAGCATTTTCCCTTTGATGTGCATGCTAAGTTTAGTTATTGTTATTGAGATGGAGCGAGTTGAGATGGATTGGGAGAGATTTTGAGGAAGTCAAGTATACATCAAGTTGAATTCTTTGAAGGATGGTAGCTGATCTTATGTAGGTACAATTGTCTTCAGAATGGGGTTGAATGGAGTTTGAACTCAATTAAACTTTTTATTAGTCACTATAAAAAACAAATTATAAGAGATAAGGGATAGAAAATTATACACATATTTATACTAGTCACCTCAAACACTAGGGTTACATCTAGTCCCGTTAAGCTTTTCGCTTAAGAGCCTTAAGTATTATAAACCTCTCCAGGTAATAAGTATTCTTTAGCTCTCAAGGTACACAAATATTCTCCAGCTCCCCAGGTACACAAGTATTAAACATCCCTCCAAGCATCAAGTATTGAACACCTTTCCAAGCAACGAGTCTTAATCTCCCCCTGAGACCAAGACCTCTCAACAAGTGATAAAAATACTCTCGAAAAGAGAGTAAGCAGTGAAGGCTCATAAGGTAAACTTCACACAATGAGATCAATTGTGAGTGCTCTAAATAGCAAATATGAAATATTCAACATTTTGTGTATGTAACATAGTTAGAACTTTATGTTGAATTTTGTATTTTAAACCTTGGTTAGATATTTGTCTTGTTGATTGTTAAATATTTTCATTTGAATATTATGACATAGTAATTATGAATATTTGCTGATAAAAAAAAATTAAAAAAAATTATGAATATTAATTTGTTGTGAAAATATTAAGTAGAATTCATTCTTTTGAAAACATAGATGAAGTAGAGTCAATACAAATTGAGAAAATAGGAGAATGAATGTTAGAGGCTACAACCAAGATAGTTAGTGCATTATTGTTACAAAAATACAGATCACATAGGCAGGAATTCACATAACACACAAAAACAACTCAAGGAGAGGCTCTACTTGGTAAGGTACAAATAGTAAGATCGGGTAAGTGACTAAAAGTATATTCTCATATGGTTTTGTGTTGAATTTAAGATCCAAAGTAAACATATGATGCATGGAAAGGATCAAGGAATTTTTTTTTCTTAAAAATGTTTTGAACCTGATAGCCAAACGACCAACCAAAAAACTCACATGAAAAATTTATCATTGAACCTTAACTGCTAATACACTTACCTTGAACCAAATACTGAAATCCTACCTTCCTCACTGATAGAAAGAGAACTAACCGTATGTATACCAAATCAGGGAAGTGAATCACAACAGTTGGTTATTTTTAAAAAAATGGAAAATGAGCAAAAAGGAAAAATTAGTGTTAAAAAAAATAGAAAAAAATTAGACTATAAGTCCAAGTGAAAAAGTTGACACCAACTGAGCAAAAATCTGCAATGCTTGATGAGGAAATGATAAGTGTTATATTTTAGTAATATTTCATATTAAAAGATAGACACTTATGAATTTTTATTGATAAAATAGTTATGATTCAACCCCTAATTTAAAAATTTAATTTTTTTTACATATTTTATGATTATAAGATGAATGAGAACGATTTATTCCCAAATTTGGGTTAATTTTAGGATTCTAGGATAAACGAATATGAAAGGGCTAAAGGAGAATGAACAAGACAAAGAGGGAAAGTTGGAACATTGGAAACTCGCTCAAAACTTGCCTAAGCAAGATCGCTTTAGAGAAACTCGCCCAAGCGAGTTCACTCCTGTGAAGTTGAGTTTTTTCTCGTCAAACTCGCTTAAGTGAGATGTCACTTAGCTCAAGCCCAATTAGGTTAAATAGAAGGCGTGAGACATAACCCTAGACATCATTGGGAGAATAGAGAGAGATAGAAAATTATAAAGGAGTCAACTGTCAAGGAGACAAATTCTGGATCTTCTTTTCTTTCTTTCCATCCTTGTAATGGCCAACATGAGTGGTTAATTCTCTTTAAGAAAAAAATTGTGTACACCAAAAACAGTTTTGAAGAGGAATCCTCTTTATATATAGGTATAGATTATTATTAATATTATTTTAATTATAACTAGTATTATTAATATTAACAGTATAATTATTATGAACATTTTGAATATTATTATTATTATTAATATTAATAGTATTGTAATTATTATTGAATAGTATTGGCGCCAAGTTATTGACAAATAGTACTGAAAGATAATGTTTCACACTCAATTATAGACGAATTTTGATTTTCACTCATTTTTGTTGAATTTTCAGATTTGTTAGTAAAATTCATCAGTAATTATCGACGAAAATAAATTCATCGATATTTACATTTGTCGGTAAAAATTGTCGATAATTTTCCTTCGATAAAGCAATCATTTCTTGTAGTGCCACTCCTAAATCTTTCGAAAAAAGACTGGTTTGGGTGAGATAGGCCTTAACATATGCCTCTGGAATAAAGGAGCTATCGTACTTTCCAAGACATGACAACTTCCATTTGTTAAGAAGTCGAGCCTTAATGACTTCTGTTGTGAAGGGGTGAAAACCAGCTAGGTTGCCACGCATATTTGCATTCAACACAACTTTGAAAGACATATGCTTATCACATCATGATTTCTTTTTGTGGAAGAACCTTGGATTAGGCCAATAACTTGGGATTGATTCTTGGTATGATTTTTTTTTGTGAGTGAGTTCGTAGGTACCTTTTGCGGTCAAGTACCTTGTACTGGTCGACTTGTATTCTCAATAGGTTTATCGAAACAATGGACTAGACTCAGCGACCTACTTTGTGTCTTGAGTTTTTTTCTTTCAAATTTTGCTCGAATCATGGTGTGATCCAATCTTGGTGTATTATAGTGAGCTATTATTGGATAGCCTACAACTCGCTTCGATGTTTATTCCATAGAAGTTTCAAGTCTTTGTCAAACTTGTTATGCATGATAATGACGACGTTCTAAACATTTTTTTCATTCTTCTAGAGAATAGACTCCATATATGATTTTAAGGCATCAATGGAAGACGAGTTCATCTCACGATATGATGATGTTGATATTATAGTCTGACTTCTAGTGAGTACCATAAGAGTTGTGGTTTGAAAATAGTTTTACCCAAACTCAACAGTGGGCACCAAATGTTCTTACTAAGATTGGGCGAGAATCGTCCTAGGTGGGTTTAAAGAGGTTTTGAGGAAGTCGAGCGTTGATTGAGTTGAATCCTCTGAAGGATGGTAGCTGATCTTCTTTTAGAATTACCAAATGATGGTCCACTTGCAAAAGATTCTCTAACACTCAAGTTAGTAAGAGGTAAAAAAGTGTTTTAGAAATATTTATCGAGTAAATAAAAGATAGATTAAGTACGTACTTCTTAGAGAATCAACTACATTAATAAATTTTTGGGTCTATGTTAATATCCAAATATGAGTTGTTACCATTCAATCTATTATAACACCATCAGTTTTTCAAGTCAATTCATATTGTTTGGTTTCGTAGTTGGTTTTATATGTATATTAGGTGGTACAATTATCCTCTTCCAACTTCGTATATATTGTATGGACCATTCACTACTAGAAAATCATTAAATAAAAACTAATTTTAGAGATAAAAATATAATTAGTTACTATATCGACTAAATTAAAGATGTTATTTTAGAGACTAAAAAAATTATTGGTATCTAAAGTAGTTTCTAAATTTATAAATTATTTTCTAAATTGGTATCTAATTAGCTATTAAGGTCTTAGCTATCAACTATTTAGATTCTAAAATTGATAGCGAATTAGATACCAATTTATAAACTAGTTTTTAAATTTAGAAACTACTTTAATTAGATACCAATAATTTTTTAGTCTCTAATTTAATCAATATAATAACTAATTATTTCATCTCTAAAATTAGTTTTTTAGTTAATGATTTTCTTGTAGTGATTTAGAAATAGGTAATCTCAACTCCATATATATTATAGGGTAGTACAATTATTCTTTTCCAAAAATAAATAAATAAATAAAATTTGTGCTTCATGAGCTGTTTTTTTGAGTGGAAATACTCTTTGTGAACAATAGCATATTTATTAGCACGTTTATAATTCTCACTAATACAACTCTTTTAATTTGCATAGAATAAAGTAACACAACAACAAACACACACATAGAAACTACATAGCACTTATCTTCTTCAAGTAGATAGAACTACAAGTTGGGGTGGTGGTGGTGAAACTAAGCTTTAGGCTTGCGAAGAAGAACTACCGAATTGATCACATCATTTGTGGGGTGAAAGATGGTAAGAACCTCAAAATTCACCATGTCAGGTTCCTCAAGAATAGGGTACAAGAAAGCTCTTGACCCTTTTGCACTTCTCACAAGCAAGATCCCTCCCTCCTTCATATACTTCCTTATGTGTCCCAAAATCTTCACTTTTGCTTCCCTATTCATGCCCACAAGTGCTGCCAAAAAGATGCAATCATATTGCCCCAACCTCTCTCTAACTTCCATGATGTCTTGTGTCACAAACTTCATCCTCTTCTCAAGTGCTGCATCAGAAGCAACAATCTTTCGAGCCACCTCGTTTGCCTTCTCATCAATGTCAAAGTTGTCAAAGTGTGTGGACTCCATGTGGTGAGTGGCCATTATGATGGAAGTGAGTGGCATTGGACCTGACCCTACAAAGGCCACTTTCTTTGCATTAACCATCCCATTTTCTTTGAGGATTTTGTTCTCCATGTGTGCTAGTTTCACATAGTTCCCATAGTAAGGGAAAAGGGTCACATTCTTGAAGGGCTCGGGTGTTAGGCTTATGAAGGTTGAGAATTCAAACTCTAAGAGTCCCTCGGCATGGCCACTAAGGTTAATGAGGCTGTCACGCATCTCTTTCACCTCTTGAGGCAAGGCCTCAATGTCAATGGATGAAGGGAGAGTGCAAAGTTTCACAAGACGAGTGAAAAGGCTATTCACTTGCTTGCAAGGCCTAAGGGATTCAAGTTTGGAGATGCTTTCATGAAGTTGCATAATCTGAGCTATGAGAATCTCTTCTGGTATTTGAGTCTCAATGTTGATGTTTTGGAAAGAAGCCATTGGGTTGAAATGATTTGAAAGATGAACTGGACTAAATTAATCACAACACTGAGGTTTTCTGTTTGCCTTGTGGAAAAAAGTGAGAAAGCTTAAACTATTTATAGCTTCATGGGCATGGATTGAAAGGTACAACCATTTGTTGGACAATTATTTAACTATGTTGTTCTGAAATCCATAACTAGTCAACTACAAAAGGGTGTTTCATGCCTTCAAATTAACCATGTAAACACCTGAATACATGATGGTGAAAGATAGGTGTTGTCTAATAATAATCTGAATATTTGGAATGATACAAAATTTTATGCATCACAAATAAAGACTCAAAATATGTCTAACTTGGCTTATTTCTTGCCTAAGCTAGCAATGTATTTACTATTTATTTGAATTGGGTAAATTCTTTTTAAAAATTTATTTAATTTGAAATATTAGGTTAGCTAAGTGGTTTTTTAATTTAGTAAGTCCTTTAATTTAAATATTATTATTGTTATTATTAATTACGTTTTTATTGTGGGTATATTATTAAG
>Ga0123341_1000814_pt1 | contig 21365 bp, 17 predicted proteins | sample Turbeapinknodule_FD_89959 | JGI IMG/M metagenome (GOLD analysis project Ga0123341, IMG submission 89959) | Root nodule microbial communities of legume samples collected from Mexico - Turtle bean Mexico pink nodule | ecosystem: Host-associated > Plants > Roots > Nodule | place: Mexico: Nepantla...
ATATTTAATAAAAACTACAAATACTAGTAGTTTAAAGTTATAACCAGTTTAGGCAAAAAAGGCTTCTTGCACTTTCTATATTCGAATCTGACGCTTGAATAATTTATTTTTAAAAAGAAAAACTTTTTACAAATTCTGTTTGTATGAATCTGGCTTTGTTTTGGTTCTTCGTTCATGCAAGAACCAAAGGTATTCATCCACCTGTTGCATCTGTCTGTACATAACTAAAAGAAAGAGAAAGAAAAAGAAAATCCACCTGCTCAATTGATCTTCTCTTTTACTATTTTCATTCAAAGCTCAAACTCAGTAAATTACAGAGTGACTTGCAGACACAAAATGGAAGATAAAAAAGTGTACAATTTATTTGCTTTATCTATTCTTCTAATCTTTTTAATGACTGAATGAGAGAGGAAAGGATGATGAACAAACACTTCCCTTCTGAAAAGGAGATCATATATTCTTCATACAAACAACCAAGTAAATGTGCACCTAATTTTATCTTTCTTTTTCAAAATGTTTAATTATGCACTTTAGGATAAGGATGACAGAGCTAGCACTAACTGTAGAAGTATCTGATAACCCACTTCTTCTACTACACCTTTTCTTTCTATCTAATCCTTTACTACCTAACTACTATACTGAAAATTTCTGGTCTCTACTCTCACAACAATATTTCATCTTTTTCAAGGGTCCTCAGTCACCTTTGGAGAACAATATGCAACAGCCTCTGCAACTGTGAGGAAGATCTTGTCCTCGCCCAGTGTGTTTGCAAAATTGGATGCGTAAAGCTTGTCTGTCACTGCTGGACCAGGATTTGCCAGAACAAGCTTGCATAAAAGGAAGAAGAACTTACGGTAAGATGCTATGCTAGTTACATAATATATCATATTCTAATCACTCATGCATATATATTATGTGCATCTCATTCTTGGGCAGAAGTTAATTAGTTACCTCAACTCCTCTCTTTTCAAGACTTCTGTGTAACTCTTCGAAGGATTGGATGCCACTTGTATCGATATCAGTGACGGCTGCATCATGAACACGAAAGTTAATTAATATACAAAATTAACAAGACGAAAATGAAGCTTTTACTCCGGGAATATTGTAAGGTATAACATAATTAGGATTAAAATAAAGACTCTCACGTGACAATTCAAGTATCAAAAACTGGATTTTTGTGCGGTAGTCTCCTTTCACTTTTTCTTCTTCATCCATCAGCCATCTTATTGTCCTGCAAAAGAGTATATTAAGCGACATGAATACGCTAATTGAAACACAGTTTCATAAAATTACGGTATAATCCTCTTTTAAATCAACCCTCGCTCCTTTCCACCGGATTTATTCCACCGGATTTATACCTCATTGTAATTACGCAAATTTTATTGTACCTTGAAAAAAAATTAAAGGTTTTTGGTAAGATATATTGGATAGAGACTGGGTATTTTCTCATGAATAACAACCGTTCGTATTTTTACATCCACATGTAAATTTTCTCGTATTGTACGTAATGATGTTCCCTATGTTTTGAATCACATATCCGTTCTTAATCCTTAGGCATTTAGATTACAGTCAAAACGCTTTTTCAATTAAATTAGTGTACAGATTGGATTGTTTCACTTCAGTTTATTCAAAGGAGTACAGTATAAAACAATTTCTCATTGTAAATGAATAAACAAGGTCTTTTACCTTTCTTTGACATAGTTGGAGTTGGAAAAATATATTGCAGAATCAACTCTTACAATCAGTACACCTGGAACCTTACTAGCTTCTGGATATTGTTGGATGTTTCTATAGACAGTAGTCCTAGGAATCTTCCCCAGAATTGCTGTTCGGGGTCTTGTTACTTGTAGTAGAATCTTTGCAAAGGATATAGAGACCTGCCATAGAATGTAGCAATTAACATACGAAATAAACAAGATTAGTCAGAGATTACTTTGACCTTATATAGAGCATAAGATAACTAAGCATTGATTATAGCACTTACAGCAATTAGAAGTCCTATCTCAACCGAGACAAAAACAACCCCAAAGAATGCACCCATGCAAGCGACAAAGTCAAATTTATCTATCTTCCAAATCAAAATTGCTGCCTCATAGTCTATAAGGTTGATGACAGCAGAGATGATGATGGCAGAAAGAATGGCATTTGGAGTATACTTAAAAAGCGGAGTGATGAATTCCAGGGTTAAGAACACAACTACTGACATCACAATATTAGAGACTGCTGTTTGGCAACCAGCCATGAAATTTACAGCTGACCGAGAGAAAGAACCTGCAGGTACCAAGAGTATAGATCAGAAGAGGCTAAAAAACTTTATAAATCACTAGACCACAAAATAATTATAGTCCCAAATTCTCTTTATGCACAGGTAGACATTAAACTCTATAGACGTAGATCCAACTTTATCTGCCTAGTATTTTGTTTTTCCCATTTTTGCTTGATATTTCATAGCTAAAAGTAGATATTTATGACACAAGACCACTTGTTATATATTCCTTAAACTTGCAATTTTGATGACAAGAAATAGTTAGATTCATAAACCTTGTCTACGAGCTTACCAGTTGCCACATAACAGGAAGTCATCGAACCGACAACATTCATTGCTCCTAGTGCAACCATTTCTTTGTTTCCATCCAGTTGATAGTCCTTCATAGATGCAAATGTTCTTCCAATTGCCGAGGCTTCCTAGCAATCAAAATGTAATGGTTTAATTAGAAACTACAGGAGTAAAATGGACGGATACTCTTCAAGAGAGGTATTGGTGTCAAAGCTACTCACAGTCAATGCTATCATGCCTGCCACGATGCCAATTTTAAAACCTTTTCCAAGGTTTTCCCCTGTTAAATAAAGATCTTTAACTGATGATGGATTGATTCCTTTTTCTATTTTTCTCACCTTCACATATCAATAGACAAAAACTTCAGTTTTGCTGTAACTAATATTATGTCACTCTTGCCATCAGTTGGTCCTAAAATACGCTATCAGTCTTTTGATGAGAATAAACATATACTTACAATTTCTACTCCTTGCTTATCTGCACGGGTTATGAATACAAAAAAAGTGGACAAAATAACGGATATCAACGGAGCAATTGCTGGCAGCCAGAATAATCTCCTGTTTTTCTTTCCCTGATGCAATAATATGAAAGAATGATAAAACAATTTACGAAATCCTAACGATTAATTAGGGAATAATAGCAAAATGCATGAAGGGGTGGTATAATGTCTTACAATGTATTTGGCGACCAGAAGAAAACCCAAAAAGCTAGCTCCGATGACTATAGTTTGCCAGTTCCACTGCAAGATAAGTGTTATCAATTATTAGTCAATTTTGTGTTCAACATACACACACCAGTGACACCAACAGTTGGCAATTTTAAATTTAGGCACGGACTTGTTCAGATCAGGACTCCTGGTAATTAATAATTAGCATGTATATTGAGAGAGAGAAGGAGAGTATACTCCATGATGGGCTGTATTGAATACTGAATGCATCACAGAGATAATATCAGTTTTCGTTGTGAACATTTTAGTTTTAATGCCAAGGAAACCCTTGAGCTGTTGAAGGGAAATTGTGATAGCAGCACCCCCCATAAAACCGACAATAGCAGCATGGGATAGGAAGTCAATCAAGAATCCTAACCTGATTGAAAAAAATAAATAAATAATGCAACCGTAAGATTATATGGTGTGATATAAAACATTGTAACATTCGTGTAACTGGTAGCAGTTGCACAAGACATAAACTTCAGTGGTTGAAATGTCTAAATGCAAAATCCATATATTGGGCGGTAGTGTTGTCATACCTAAGAATACCAAGCGTTGCTTGAGTAATTCCAGCAAAAAAAGTGGCTGTAAAAGCAAGTCGCTGATATTCTGCCGCATTTTTAGTAGGATCAATCTCATTACTAAGTAAGGTCCCCAACAAGAGAGAAACCACTGCTACAGGTCCTATAGCAATATCACGAGAGCTACCCATGACAGCATAGATCAATGGTGGAACAAAACTCGAGTCTGTAAACGAGTAGAAAGAACAAAATGCAAAAGGATCAGTCTAACGTGCAAAGAAAAAAATTGAGCTATTGGTGAGAGGCAAGTAGAGTCTTACACAGTCCATACTGTGGAGGCAAATGTGCAAGCCTGGAGTATCCAATATCCTGTTTTTCAGCCGAGCATTAGAAGTTAGAACCTTAAAAAATGGGGCATGCAACATGAATTATTCTCGTAGCTTCAAAAATTGAAATCCACTGTAAAGCAAACTTAAGTACCTGAGGAATGCAAAGACTCGCAATAGTGAGACCAGATATTAAATCCCCTCTAAATTTTTTAAGGTTGTAACTTCTTCCCCACTTAAGTATTGGGAATATGGCCTCAATGCCGAGGATGAACTTCTTTGATTTAGATTGATCTTTGAAGGGTCTTAGAGGATCATCAGAAAAGAAAGTTTCTTTAATGGTGGCTTGGAATTCCTTGAAGAGGTTCTGTCTTGGAGGAATTGCCACTTTGTAGACTCGTGGTGCCTGACCATGTGAAGAAGATGACATACTTCTCAGATCGATCTCTTTAGTATCAAGATTTTGATCAGCAGGAGGACCCATTGAAGTCATCAACCGGGACCTTCAGTCTGTAATACAGGGAAAAGTCATAACCAGAAATACTGGAAAAAAACAAGGACTTCGAGGAGTGTGATTAGCAATCACAAAATATACCATGTTGCTTAAAATTCTAATATATAGTCCAATAATGAAGATAATGAGGCACGTAATATGGAATTTTAGATGTTGATTTATGATTGATAGATCTTACTTAGTATGAGAAAATTCTGAAATGTTTACCAACCTGAATAGAGGAGGAGGGGATACTTGATAGAAGATTTGAGTGGTCACTGGTTCAAGCTGCAATGCCTTCTTAAGCAGGTAAGCTTTGGATTACAACCTCAAAGACTTCATCTTTCAGGTCAATGTTCTCAAGCTGGGAATGGAAAACAAGACCTTATAAATGTGTGAACCGGATCGAATACATGTCAAAATCATGCATTAAAATGCTTAATTTTCAATCCTGACCAAACTACCCTGAAATTAATTCACCCAAGTCAGAAAGTCTTATTGCAAGTATATCTGTCGTAACGTCAGAAGAATGGCGGGGAATACGATAAGTATTGTTTAGGGAGCAAACTTAGTACATCTAGAATTCAATAAATTACATTACAATATGCAATTTCTAGGTGCTTTTTTAAAACTCACGAAGTCAATAAAGCTTAAATAAGAAAAAGACAAAGAAGTTAAACATGTCAATGGCAACCATCAATTGGAAGTACTAGTTCCTGGAGTGGAATTGTGAGCCGATTTATTATGTCAAATCTCAAGACTAATTTGATCAAAAGAAAGATTTCGCAGATTTTATGATGACTACCGAGATGTCTAATGTAAGCTAAAGAAAATCAGAGACTACAGTTCTCATTAAGGAAGAGTGATGGCAAAATTTTGTATCCAATTAACAGTACAAGTAAATGGTCTTTGTATGCACCTCTTCACAAGCACGAGCACGTGCACCTCTTCACAAGCACGAGAACGAGCACCTCTTCACAAGCACGAGCACGAGCATGAGTGAACTCACGCACCAGTCCCTCTCACTTACAAAACAATACATACAAAAAATTCTCAATTATCATCTTTTCTAATTCCTGAATAATACAAAACACGTAACTCCCAGACAAGATTAGAAAGGAATCAAATTCTTAAACCTGAACAAAAATTCAAAAAACCATAAAGTCATTCCAAACGGAAATAAACAACATTCAAAAAGTCCAAAGTCCAAACCGTGTTTTGACTGTTCAACAGAGTCACAATAATTGAATCTCCATGAATAACTTACTAATGTGAAGATCAATATATAATAATTACCACATCCTTACCAGATTAAATGCAGATCCATAATTTACATCCATGGAATGCATTCTACAAATACCAATAGATAATAGCATAAGTTCTCATCAACGTAGCGCCGCAGAATTTACTGAATTTCACTTTATATGGCTGCAGGGTAAAACTGTAAAGAACATGACAGCATAATTCATTCCGAACTAGACAACCAAAATGTGGACTTTTCCCAAGTCCCAGCCCTTTATGATTTATGAACCACCAAGTGCTTATTCGAAAATCGTTTGGAGAATAGTCTAAAATAGACTCCCAACATTCCTAGGCTTCTAATGCAAGCCATTGCCTGTGGAGGATTCCTCTTACACTAACACCAAAAGTATTCTTTTTTCTTCACAAACTCACTTTAACCCTTCCCATGTCAGAATTCGTGTAAAGCACAAAAAAATATACAAAGGCAGAATGACCTACAACACACGGAAGTGGGGAAAAAAAGAGAAAACTAACAGACAAATTTATACATGCTATATATATTTATAAATATATGATGATATTAATACCCAGAAATTAAAAGAGTAAACTGAACAGGTTGGGCTTCCACTCCCCACGTACCATTACCATCGGTTTTCCTTCTCACATGTCTCTCTGAAAAGACTCCACTTCTACTTTTGATCGTAAAAGCCAGAGCAGAAAAAGTGACAAACGCAGCAGGGTTTGGGAACGGAGCAGTTACATTAAACCAGGCACAGTCAGCGAATAGTTTGTCCTTAAACATGTTGTGTTACAAAAGAACTTTGTTAATAAATTTATTTAAGGAAAACAAATAACCCCAATTACTGTCCAGGTTCGATGAATCATTTGGGTTCTGTTCCAGGTTTTAATTCTTGAATCTGAACCTACAATAAGGTCTGGTTAACAATCGTGAACCGCGGAGGACAAACCCTATTTGGTCGCCCATGAAAAATGTGTATCCAATTGTCCGACAGCAAGAGAAATTAGAAAAGAAGATCCCCAAATAAAAAATAAAAAGGTTAAAGCTAGCTAATGTCCCCACGATACCTTTCCAAGGTTTATAAAGTTTATTTTAATATGGAGTACAATTATTATTAATACTTGCATGATAACATTGCGTTTATTGTTGAAGTCTCATTTTATATTTCTAAAATAAAAAATAAAAAATATTAAAATTTGACACTCCAAAACAAAGAAGATGCAGTAGTAATCACTCTATTAAAAATGTTGTAACGTGCAACTTTGGTAGTGTGATTGAAAAGTTAGAGAGGGATAGAAAACGTAGGCTAGCTTATGTTTTTTTTTATAGTTTATTTAGCAAATGAAAAGTGAGTGGGAGAATGGTGTTTTTGCGATGCTTGGGCTTGGCGAGGGACCCACGCTTATGTAATATGGTTTGAAGTTTGATGAAGGACGACATAGCGTCTACATTCAAAGTCCGCATGTGGGGATGCTACTGCGGGCCTTTCAATATTCAAAGTTTGAACATGCACCTTTTTAACTTTCACTCCGCTGATATAAATAAAATTTAAACATTTGTCTTACTTTTTACTTTTACAATTAAAGAAATTGCTATCATATTTAATGGATCCATTCTACTCAACTCTTCAATTAGAATCTTTTTACGTTGTCTTACTATATTATTTTATTTATTTATTTGGATTTTTATCCTAAGATAACTCTTAGGTTTTATAAGGTCATAGCCATGGCCTTATGGATATAACAAAAGACTCATTTTTTATCTTCAAATTCACCATAATTTTATTGCCCTACGCATGAGACTCGTGGCATGTTAGGTCATATGCATGACCCGATAGTTGGTTATTTATGACATGTTAGGACATATGCCTAACTCGATAGTTGGTCATTTATGGTCGTTTCTCGACCTATGAGGGAACACAAGTCAGGGGATCTCAATCAATTAACTTAACCACTCAATTAAGATAGGATTATGACCATAAAACGGAGGAGTTGGAATTCAGTCTATATATACTCGTTTATGCTCTACAAAAAGGATCATCTAATACACAACATATGAAGTACTCTCAACTCATATTTTATCATAATACTTTTATACTCATTATATTTTGTACTCTTACTGACTTAAAGTGCTTTTTATGAATAATGAATTTAATTTTTTATATACCTTAATATAGATGAAAACTTATCTTTTTATCTAATTCTGAGGTATTGTGTCCTATTGGAGTTACCAAATCAAAATTGTAAATTTTGTATAAAATGTTGATACGTTTATTTTTATATTAATATAAATTATTTTATAATACATGGGGAAAACATTAACTTCTATTAAAATTAAGCCTTTTAAACTTTTCATTCTAAAACAATCTCGTATTTGTTTGGCAAAAATTAAGAGAATATTACTTTAAACAAGAGAAATAATATTTTAATATGAACATACGAGAATATATTAAGGAATGTAGGTTTTTGATAAGAAATCATGTTTGTGTGATTCAGTGTTATTAATATTTTGTTTATTTTCTATTTAAAAATATTAAGAACTATTTTAGTAGTGAAATGGTATTATGGTAGTAATTTATAAAGCTCTTATATTTCTTATTATGTTGATTAAAATAAGTATTAGTTAAATAATTAAATAAAATTAATTTGATGCCATAGTAATAAATTGGAAATTTTTGTTACAAATTTGAAAATAAATACTGCCACACATTTTAATTAGAAGAAAAATTTATATGAATACAAATTAATTATTTGAAAGTTTTTTTTTATCAGCAAATAATGAATTAAATTAATGGGATACTTCAGGGGTATCCCAACCTTTATACAAAAACCTTGCTCTTCCCTCTAACTCACTAGATACACAAGTATGTAGAGAAGCTTAAAACTTGCTTCCCTATTACTAGATATATGAATTTGTAAGCTAGGAAGAATTTCTCAGAAACCTAGAAAACCAACATCCCTGTATTACATCAGGCCAGGAACCAACCTACTGATTCTTAAGACTTACCTCACGCCTTTTATCAGCCCTTTTGAGTTATGATCCAGGCCTTATAGCAGATTGTATTAGACCAAATTTCAGTTCCTTCGGTTTGCTCGAGGTTCCTTTCACAAAACTACCCCACAACTTCTGAATAAGTTCTCCCCTATTACGGCTTTAACTCGTGCCTTCCTGCTTCCCTCCTATGCAATACACCCCTGTGCAGATGCACTAAAGTCAGATCTTCCTAGACCTACTGCAGCCAATAATCAGCAGCCACCACCCAAATTCCACTCAGAACCTCCTTAATCCTATTTTGGCTCCTCCTCTTTGCTTTGGATCGTAGCCTTTGGATCTTTGTTATATCTCCTAGCTTGCTCTTTCCGGATACACCTTATCTCAAAAGCAGAAAACTTCCAATTTTCCTCCTTCCTACAAATATAGACTCCTGGCTTTGCAAAAGTGACAGACACAAATTTATACCCCTTCCCATTGTGCTAAGGCTACTGCTTCTTGCGTTTTGGTTGACTATGTGTCACCTCCTATACCAATACAACACAGTACATCCCTACCATGCCACAACACATATCTGCCAATAGGCAAGCCTATATCAACCTATTTAAACGGACTCTACTGATCCGCACCAGTTACAGGGTTTGAACTAGCTACCCTTTCTAGCACTGGCATATGATACTCTCCTCTGCCCCAAGCTAGAATCAGCAGCTTTCCTCTGCCACTTACTAATATGGCTGCAACCTTCCTGCCATACATAAACTTTTCTTCACCCTCAGAACTGCAGCTCCTTGCCACTCCAACACTGGTCCATAATTGATCCTACACTCACCAGGTTTTCTGTGCTAGGGGAGTATGACTTCCCCCTCCAGCTAATAACTTCATCCTCCCTTTTCAGTAGATTCCAGTATTACTGCTATTATGCCTTCTGCTATACACACTTGATCATTTGGCTAGTCTCCATGCACCCAGCTACCAGTTATACCTTCCTACATCAGCTTAGGCCTTACCATCATTTAGATATAAGCACCGCTTTCCAGTTTTGCTTCTCTCTAATGCCTGCCCTTTGAAACACCCCTAGCTACTGCTCTGGTCCCTGTCAGCCTTTACCTAACCCCTTGATCCCTCTGACAGGCAGACCACATTATTTGACACTCTTAATGCAGATAACCGGGTTAATGATCCAATCTGCAAAAGAGTAATTAAATGACTTGGTCCTATGTTTGAGCCAGGACCAGGATTTTAGCTATGCCATCTGGATCATCTCCTCTACATCCACAACTCCTTGATTGAACATAATGGAATTTCTCTGGTCCCAGATACCTCTTATAACAGTTGCCCAAATACCTTTCCAAACCAAGTTTTGCTTTTCGCTGGCCTGAGTACTCAAAATGAGATTTAATCTCATTATTTTGCACTAACACAATTCCCAGCCACTTTTGGCAAAGGGACCAATCACGTTGTGCATACACGCATTCTATGAACAAATGCTGTGATGACTCCTCCTTAATCCGACACAGAGCACAAACTGTGGATTCCATCTGCATACCTCTTCTAACAAGGGCTTCCCGTGTTGGAATTCTGTCTATAAGAACTCTCCACGCTGTTATTAGCACATTTGGGAATGTTGTGGCTTTCCAAAGGAGATCAAAAATAACTTGTTGAGTCCCTCTTAATTGCTTGACTAGGCATGTGTACACTGAACTCACCGTGTACATCTCTAGTCCCTCCTCTCCCCACACTTGGGCGTCATTTACCTATCTCTTCACCAAAGTTCTTGACATTCTTTCAAGAAGACTTCTTTCCATTTCAGATTCCCACTCAAATCTCTCCCTCCTCCATTGTAACCTCCATTGCCATTCAGAACCCTCCCACACTCCAACTTCTTCGACTTTTTGCTCTTGATTTGTCGTTAAGGTATACAGTCTTTGGAAGCATGTTTTTAGACTTGTATTACCAGCCCACACATCCTTCCAGAATCTGATCTTATCTCCCCTTCCTAATTTCATCGTAACTCTTCTTGGAACCGATCTTCTCCTTCACCCTCCCTACAGATCTTTTTTATATCTCTCCACCACCATGATTGGTATTTCACTGGAATACGTGTGTCATCTAGCTGCAAACCATATTTTGAGAGTAATACCTCCTTCCACTTCCCTTTCTCTTGCGAGATAAGCCGCCATCTCCATTTTGCTACAAGGGCATAGTTCAACTTTCTAATGTCCTTGATTCCCAGACCGCCCTCTTCTTTCTGTTTGCACACATCTCCCCAGCTTACCCATGAAATCGGCCTTTTCTCCTTTCCCACCTCCAGAGAAATTTTCCCTGAATGCTAATTATGCTTTTGTAAACCGATTCTGGTGCTTTATATACAGACAGATAGAAGAAGGGTATTGCAGTGAGCACAAACTTAATTACACAAGTCCTTACTGCCAAGGACAAAAACCTCCCCTTCCACACACTTAGTCTGACTTTCAATTTTTCCAAAACAGGTTTCCAGAACGTTTTTTTCCTTGGGTTACCTCCTACTTCTAATCCCAAATACTTAAACAGATATCCCATCAGGCCACAATTTAAAAGTTTTGAGTAACATCTAAGCTTAGTATTCTCAACATTTATACCTACTAGACTTGATTTGTGAAAGTTGATTTTCAGCCCAGATGCTATCTCAAAACCCCTTAAAATTGCCTTCATACTCACCACATTGCTCTAGGAATCTTCACAAAAGAAAAGGGTGTCATCCGCATACTACAAGAAGCTCACATCTACCTCCTTACTTCCAATCTTTACTCCCGACAAAAGGTTGATTTTTATCGCCTGCCTAACTAGTCCAGCAAGGCCTTCTGCCACTACTGTAAAGAGAAACGGTGCTAAGGGATCTCCCTGTCTCAATCCTCTTGTCGGTCTGAATTCTTCTGTTGGGCTCCCATTGACTAGAACAGACACTGTGGCTGACTCCATACATCCCCTGATCCACTTAATACAAGTATTATGAAAATCCATCCTATCTAGCATACCATACATGTACTCCCATCTTACCGAATCATACGCCTTTTCAAAATCTACCTTCAAGCACAATCCGCTTCTCCCCTTCCTTCTAAGGTCCTCAATCACTTCGTTTGCCAGGAGCACACTATCCGTGAGACCCTTATCCTTTATAAATGCAGACTGACTCTCATCTATAATTGTCGGTAAAGCTTTCTTTAACCTTCCTGCTAATACTTTAGCAATGACTTTATATATGGCTCCCATTAGAGAGATGGGTCTAAACTGATCAAGCTTGCAGGGATCCTTAACTTTGGGAACAAGTGCTATGTATGAAGCATTGCACCCCTTGGGAATATAGCCTATTTCATGGAATTCCTCTAATGCTGCTACAAAATCTACCTTTAAGTATTTCCAGCTCTTCTTAATGAAATTAAAATTGAATCCATCCGGGCTTGGACTCTTTGAACCTTCGCATTGCCACACCGCCTCCTTTACTTCTTCCTCAGAGAACACCTCTATCATTTGCAAGCTGTCCTCTGTAGCAAGGGTTTTAAACTCGACCGCATCAAGTCTAACCCCAAAATTCTTTGTTGCTTTAAACCTGGTTTCGAAAAGCTTTTTGGCTTCACTTCATACAGTACTAGGCTCCTCACACCAGACACCCCCAACTTCTACCCCCTTCACTTCATTCCTTAATCTCCTCCACCTAAGAGTTGAGTGGAAAAAGCTAGAGCAAGAGTCACCATATCTAAACCAATTAGTCCTAGCCTTTTGACGGATAAGTGACTCAAGCTTATTATCTGTCTCCCAAAGCCTCCTGATCAGATCTGTTCTAACATGTCTCTGACTTTCCCCCGCTTGACCATTACATTCTTGACAATCAAAGTTCTCAATTTCCTGCACTATAGAACTCTTAATCAAATTCAGATTCCCAAAGACATCCCTATTCCATACTTTTAGATCCGCCTTCAGAAGTTTGAGCTTTTCCTTAAGCGCTTTTATTGCACCTCCTTTTTCCTCCTTTCCTCCACCATTCCAACAAAGCCTTTTTCCGATAGCCATGCATCAATCGACCTAAAAGGTTTAGGACCCCAATCCTTATCCAGACATTTAATCATCAAAGCACAATGGTCTGAGACTTCCCTCCGTTGGACATATTGCTTGCAAGTGGGCTAACACTGCATCCACTCCTCTGTTACAAGAGCTCTATCAATCTTACTCTTTGCTGTTCCATTTGATTTGAATAAAGTAAATTTTTTCCCAACAAAGGGTAAATCCAAAAGCAAGTTTGTCTCTATAAACCCATTGAACTCCTTCATCTCTCTTGTAAAGTCACTCCTATCTGCCCCTTGCCTTTCAACTCGTCCTCTTATAGCATTAAAATCTCCACAAAAGCACCACATCCCAATCTGTGAATTTTCTTTACATTTGGACAGTTCCTCCCAGAGAATTTTCTTTTCTTTTAGATTACATGCTGCATACACATTAACCACACAACATCTTTGGGATGATTTCCCATGTAGCCCCACAATAGCTATGTAACCTTTCCCCATTGAGTGGCTTTCATATTTAAATGCATCTTTGTGCCACAAAGAGAGTAGACTTCCACTACCGTTCTCCCCTCCATTATGGATCCAACCAATATTGTTATCCCCCCAAATAGAGAAACACCTAGCATCCGTTACTTTTGCAGTCTTTGTTTCCTGTAAGCACATGAATTCCACTCCCTCTAACGATATACACCTCCTCAGATAACGTACTTTTGTTCCTCCCCCCAGACCTCTAATATTCAAATTAAAAATCAGCATCTAAACCTCTCTGTCTACTCAACTCTGTATTATTCATCACTTACACATCACTGTCTTCCATAGAGATGAATTCTTGAACCACCTCATCTTCCTCCCCACGACAGGCTAACCCAAACCGTTTTCCAACAGCCCACAAGTTATCTGACTCATCCCTACTTTCTGGACTGTGCACTCGAGCATTACAAAGATTTATATCCCCGTCAGAAATGGATGCTGAGAACATACCTTCTCTATTCAACATGTCACTCTTCATTTGTGACGTTTTCTCACTCAACCTAACGGACTGCCTAGGATAGGTATTTGCGTCTCCCAACTCGCGGAGCGCTTTCAGCTTGCATTTTCGTGATTGGGTTTTACTTGCAGTACCCACTTCTGCTACTTCTTCTTCTTCAGACAAGTCATGCAAATTCACCCCTATTTGGTTTTCTTTCTCCTCGGCGAGTCGTCCCTCTTGACTGAAATTGGATTCATTCTGACGATTATCAGTTCTACTTCCCATTTCCACGAGATTTGGTGATTCTGAATTTCCCACATTATTTTAAAGTATACTTGGTAAGAATTGGGTTTAATTAAATATTTGTGAAATATTTGTTAATGGTGTTTATATTTCTTTTGGTTGAATTCATCCTGTGCTAGATTTTATTTGGTTAAATATTTAAGAGGTGTTTATGGAAACAACATATTCTAATATTATAACAAATAGTTTACATCGAACTATGCCTCATCTCCCATAAATCAACATCTGAGCACAAAACGTCCTCATGTGAGCATTAGGATCTTGCAACCAAGTGAATAAACTAACCTTTGGAATGACATAGTGGGACGATATTGGTTCATCTAGAGGACTATTGTCAAGAAGGGTTAAAAGTAATACTTTGCTTCTACATTGCTTTATGACTAGATAATTCTAATGTTATCATTTGATAAAATTTCATCCTTCTTCTATTAAAAGTGTTCTTACATAAGTAATGACTCCTCCAATAACGAGACTCTTATTTTTCTTTCTCAACTCTTATGAATCTTGTAATGAATACCAAAATATTTTATCAAAGAGTTTAGAAAATCCCTCCCTTTGTTTATAATTGAATTCCCCCTACAATAGCAATTAAATCTCATCAACTTTACCTTCATCTCTTTCATATTTCCTTATTTTGTTATATTTTATTTATTATATATTTTATTTACTTACAATGGTAATCCAATTTTTATTTTTATTTCTATTGTGATAATTTATTTAAAAATTAAAGTTATAAATATAATAAATCATTAAATAAATTCAAAATATTTCACTTTCTTTTCTTTCTTTTTTTAGTCACGATGCTTTCTCTCTCTAAAGTTTTCCTCTCCCTTTTCTCTTCAATTTCTCTCTCATACCTCATCTATTTCAAAATCTGATCACGCATGTAGCTGAGGACTGAGCGTACATTTCTACCGATCAAATTTTCAAACAGAGTAAGTTCATTTTTACCCTAAAGATCATTTATTCTCTATTTTTCTCTATGATTTAGTCATCAATCTTAGTGGGGCCAGTTGATTAAGCTTATACTAAAATTTGGTAATATTTGGATAATTTGCTATAGGTTTCTATATTTTGGAGTGGTTCCCCTATTTGAGGTAGAATTTCATAAGAATAAGGAATTTCAGGTAAGGGAAGCTAACTTTAATTTCTAATGACACCCTAAACTAGAAGATCTGGATTGGAAGGAATGTGGTCCCAATATTAAATTTCTCTTGCAGGGATGTTGTGTGTTTCTATATTGTGTTGTTTGTTTATATACTATTTAAACTTGTAAAAATATTACATTTTGATGGTTTAGTATTTAAGTCTTGTTTTTTTTATGTTAAATAAACTTTTGAATGTGGTGGACCACATTTTGAATGATACTATATGATGAGGATGATATGGAATTGACACTACAAGAAATAATGATGGTAGAGTCCCCAAAAGAGCGACGCAAAGAGTAAAAAAGAGACTCTACATGGGACTAGTGTGAGCTTAACGTTCCAATAGAAATAGAAGTTAATGTTTTGGTGGCTATGCATTAGAGACGACCTCTAATGGGACACATATTTACAAGGTAGTGTTGGCTAAGCCTACATAAAGAAAAATATATTATTTAATTATAGCGTGAGTTTATGAACTAAAATGGCTATAAAATTAAATAATTATTAAAAAGTGGACTTTAAGTATTTCCACCCACTTATATACTATGAAATGGTCATAATCTATAGTCGATGTGAGATCTCCAACAACACCCCCCTCACGTTGAGACTAACAACTCGTGCGTGAGATTATATATTATGAGTGGTTTGATAACAAACCGATAATTGGTGGCCTGACAAACCCAACAAACAATTGTTAGGATAAGCTCGAGATGACTCTGATATTATATTAAGAAGTGGACTTTAAGCCTAACTCAACCTCATAAAACCAGCTTATAAGGTGAGGTTTACACCCACTTATATACTATGAAATGTCATAATATCTAGTTGATGTGGGATCTCCAACAATAATTAAACTTAGAGTCGCCATTGTGGACACTACCTGGGAAACAAATATTAGTGTCGCCTAGACCTACGCTAAATTTAATAAAATATTAATTTACATCCATTTTGTGTCCCCATTCTCGATACAATATCATTCTGCAACTTATTTTTTATTGCATCTACTTTGTATCCTTTTCTAGACTCTAACTTATTATTATTATTTTAATAATTTTTAACTTGCATCCACATTCTAGACTCAATTTATTTCGTCACTTATTTTTTTTCATTGTATCTACTTTGTGTCCCCTTTTAAATGCTAACTTATTATTATTATTTTAATAATTTTTAGTGTGAGTTAAAGGTATCCATTGTGGACAAAATGTTTGACATTTATTTTTGTGTCCAACTTGAGTAGACTTCACCATTGCTAGTGGCTTCTTTTTTACAGCCCTCACTTTTTGTTGGAAGCTAAAGTGGATTTTTCTTATAGTGTGAATTCATACATTTGGTATAATGTATGGACTGATGTTTGTTTGTGTATTAAGTATTGATGCCTATGTGGTAACAGAGATCTCCGAACTTCATTGATGATCTAAGTCACATAGACTAAGATATCAGGTGGTGAAAAGCTGATGTGAGAGTTTATGCACATTGTGACATATGAGATGCACAACTTGTGTTGTATTGAACTTATCCTGGTCCCTTTTGTTGGATTCGTTGGTAATCTTTGGATCAGGTGTTAGTCTCTGGTAGGTTACTTAATACGGGTCTTCCAGAAGGCGTTAGTTGTTATTCTCTTTCTGTTTGTTGAATATCCTGGATGTGTAGATTTGTGTGAGATCTATGTGATTGTTTGTTGGGATTTGAAGAAGATTGAATAATTGAGAAATTGATCTATGTAATTTGGTTTTCTCTTTTGGTTTAATTGTGTATATTATAAAATTTTATTTTTACTAGCTTATCCTTATTTTTCTTGTTATGTTCGAACTGCTATGAATGTACTATGTACACGAGCAGATGATCACACAGGTCCAGGAGAGCCTGAAAGGCTTTAGAGTTTGTTTTAAGCTATGAATTGTAAATATTTGTATTTCTATAAGCTCTAATCATGTATTAAAATTTTTTTAAAAAACTCTAAGCTTGTATAGAAACCTACAGAACTTGTATTATAATAGTTAGATGTATTTTTAGGATGTTACAAAACATATTTAAATTTATTTTTTTACTAATTGATTTTTTAATCATATTAATAGTATTTGGTAACTAAACATTTTGTAAACTTTTAACATTTTTTGAGATGCTACTTGAAGAAGCATTCTTTTAAATGTTAACTTATAACTTTTTATATTTATTTCCTTTTTAGTCCTACAAATACTTATTAACTTTATTAATATTCTTTTTAAATAAGGAAAATTATTATTATAATTATTTTATTGTTATTTTTTATTTATACTATTTATTTGAACTATATCACATTATTTGTAATATTTAATTTATTAATTCAATATTATATTTTAGGAATTGATAATTATAATTTTTGTTGTTCAATTGATATTATTTGATTTTAGTGTGTACAATTTTTTTAATTTATTTTACTTTTCATTAGTATTTATGAAAAAATATCTATAAGATAGCTTATATGTATATATTTGCAATGGTTAGATTCGGTTTTTACATATAAAATATGTTTTTAAATAGAATTGCATTCATTTCTCAATACTAAAATAGATTAATTTCTAATATTAATGAGAAACATTTTAATAAAAATGAGTTTGAGTTTTATACTTTACAGCATTACTAAAGAAATATATTTTTTTTATCGACAAGACAAAATAATAAATATGAACCACTTTAAGGGTGACTCAACCCTTATACATAACCATAACACAACACGTCCTCAGAACCCCTTTTAGCCAACCTAATTCTTATAAACTTAAAATAACAAACACCCCAGCCAAATGAATAAACCTTGCAAAACCTCACTTAATTGAAAACATACAAGGCACAAGATCAATGCACCACTCAGAATAAGTAAAACAAGCATAATCATATTTAGATGTTACTCAAGACCAAACCTTTAATTGAGCCAAGGTGAACATTTCCGAATAGTCGATTACTCCACCTTGGAAAATATGTTTATTCATGTGCTTCCAAATTTCATTAACTACTGCAATCCAAACGCTACTCCAAACAACGTTAACTTGGGTAGAAGCATTTAACAAATTAAAGTGCAAGAAGTGAGAAACTAGATCAACATGATCAACCGGCGTAATCCACATCCATGTAAAACATTGTTTTCAGACAAGCCAAGCAATCTTGCATTAAAAAACAGATGATTTGTCGACTCCACTTCCATCCTGCAAAAACTACAGAGGTTGCTATCAACCAAAACCCCACGCCTTTCCAAGTTAACTTTCGTAGCAACCGAATTAATCAACACCCTCCAAGCAGTAAATTGGGCTGAAGGCAAAACATAAGTCTTTTAGAGGGAGACAAACAAACTATCTCCCTCGTAGGGGCCTCTTAATTTAGCATAGAGAGACTTTATTGAAAATTCATTATCCTTACCTACCTTCCAAACCCACTAAAGAAACATCTTAGCAGTAAAAAAAAAAATTTCTTTTAAAGACTTATTGTCTTCACTCATGTTTATAGAACTAGTGTACTTTTCGAGTTTTTGAAATTTTCATATACGTCTTGGCATCAAGAAAATATCATTAACGAATATGGGAATCAAGATTAGAACTTAATCATGTAATTAATAAATATAATAAATAAACCATCTATAAATTACGATTAATTTATACGATTAAAAGGATACTAGAGTGTATTATAGTTATTTTTACATCCTAAGATAAAAAGATAATTGATTATTCATTATTGTTATATACTTTTCAATTAGATCAAGAATGATTTGAATGTAAAAGTATAATTATAAGTATCCTTCTTATCATGACTAAAAGTTGAAGATGAAAACCAAAAACTTAAGATCGAAACCTATAATCGATATCAGATTACTAAGACACAATACAACACATGAGTTCTACATGTAGATTTGATAATGCAATCACACGTTTGACTTCCGGTTATAAGATAACGAGTACAACCTAACTTAAAAAAAAGGGGAATACACGACCCCACCAACTTGATAACTTAAGTTGAAATTGACTTTCACTAAAGAAGAAATCATTCATAAAGCATAGCATCTTTGAATTTCATTGCATATAGGCATTCTTAGATAGCCCCGTAAGCTCCAAAATATCACATCATATATGATATATTCAAACTACACGAGTCAATCCAATTATAATACGATCACCCTCGAAATAGGTAAAGTGTATATTGCAAAGCTGCCAGAATATTTTTGAGTAATGTTTATAAATCAAACACCTCATTATTAATCACACTCATAATATATATATCTTTGTTAAGTGTCAAACGATGTGCATGAGATTTTTGGTTTTTTGTTGCATGGCGAAATCGATGTTGAACATTGATGAATAGGGTGATAAACGATGGATTAGTTGGATGTGAGTAATTGGAATGGAGAAAGATTAGTGAGGTAAGGTTGAAAGAGTTGGTGATGCAATGGATGGGAATAATAGTTAGTGGGGTGGGGTGGGGTCAAAAGTGATGCACAGTAACATAGGGCGGTGGTGGTGCTGATACGTGTTTGATCACCACCATTGAAAAACCAGAAGAACCAAATTGGGTTGGGAGGGACCATGGCAGAATAATGCCTCAAACAATGCTCTCCCTCCCAACCTCCTCCATACATACAAAACTGTCAAATTTAAGTGGTGGCACTGCCACTTCCACACTTCTGCTCATAATCTATATCCATATCTCTACACTTCTCATCATATTCTGCTTTATGCGCTTCACATGATGTATTTTCGAGGTTTTCATCACTTTTCATCCAAGTCTTTTTCTCACTTAAGCTTTGGATACATCTTATCTCAATCCAACAACTCTTTCAAGTATAAATAACTTATATTTGAGATAGACAATAAACTTAGTATAAAAACTTTTTAAAAGTAATTAAAATTAACATTAGTAAAAAGTGTAAAATAATTTTAAAACATAGTTGATACTAAAATACCATGTCTAGGATTCAAATAATAGTAGATATCATGCTCTTTCTCTCTTAAATAATTAATAATTTAATATTTTTATATGACAAGAAGATTTTTTTACGATTGAAAAAGTATAATTTTATATAGTATGTCTTCCCGTTAAAAATGGTTATTCAAATAATAAAAGTTAGTAGGTTACTCTTCGAAACGAGTTTATTTCCAATATATAAATAGTTTAAAATATCATGATTGAAGTGTTTTGGAAGATTAGAGTGTTATCTTCTGCTCTCTTTACAGTTTGGAGGGTGCTGGATAATTCAGTTGCTTGGTTAATCTGGTTAGGTATGGGGTTACAATTGATTGGATTTCCTGTTGTTTGTGTCAGGAAGGAGAGGATACCACAAAACACTTGTTTTTTTAATGCAAAATAGTTTGGTTAGTTTGGAATAAGTTGTATGCAATGTTCCAGGCTATGTTATCGTCGCTTGGAAGTGTGTTTGAGTTGCAATCATTGGTGAAATTTGGAGGCACAAAAATAAACACATTTTTAAAGGAGGAGCAATTGATCATTCTGAAATATTTTCTTTGACTAAATTAAAGGCATGATCTTGGATTACTTCTTATTCAGCTTCTGCTTGCTTTTTCCTTTTTTGATTGGTGTCTTGATTCGTTGACCTGTTTGCTTATGATCTAATGTCTCTGTTAAGAGTTTAGTTTGTATTTGAAGGTTTGGAGATGTAGTTTGTAAGGTGCCTTCGTTGGTTTTGAGTTGGTAGGTTAGAGTAAAGTTTTTGGATTTTTTTTTGAGTAAAATAGTTGATATGTATACTAGTTGAATTACTCCTTAAATGATTCAATTTATTTATTCTCTTTCCCCATAAAAAAAAAGTCATGGATCAATAGAAAAAAAAGTAGGAGGGATAACAATTTTTCATAACAACTTTTAAAAAATTTGATGATCGTATGCATAAAATTAAATTTTTATTCCCTAAACTAACCAATATTTTCAGTATTTTTATATGTTAAGTATTTTAATAGAAAAATTCATAATTTAAAAAAAAAATCTTTTTAACTGACTATTTTTCAAAATTTGTTTAAATAAGATAATAAATTTATTAAATTTTAATTTATTTATTTTGATTGAGTATATC
>Ga0123341_1000815_pt1 | contig 21355 bp, 13 predicted proteins | sample Turbeapinknodule_FD_89959 | JGI IMG/M metagenome (GOLD analysis project Ga0123341, IMG submission 89959) | Root nodule microbial communities of legume samples collected from Mexico - Turtle bean Mexico pink nodule | ecosystem: Host-associated > Plants > Roots > Nodule | place: Mexico: Nepantla...
ATTATAATTAATTTAAAATACTAAGGACAATTTAATCATTTTATAGTTTTTTTGAAATTCATCAAATCCCTCACATACCACCTATTTTTATTTATTTTTTATTCTCTTTCTCTTTATTCAAACAACTTCAATGTTTAATCTTTTTTTTCTTTTCTTTTCTTTCTTGTGTACTCTCTCAAATTCACACTCTTATCTATATACATCCTAAAATATGTTTAGGGTTATTTTTATTCTTGAATAGAGGCAACTTAAAGTGAGAGGGTTTTGGCATGTGCCTACTTAGTCTTTCTACCAACATGGTGTAGAGAGTGATGACATGAGAAAGTAACTAGGTAGGTGATGTGAATATTGTTGTTAGCATAGTATAGAATGCCACATGAATGAAATTAAGAAGGTAATGACAACACTAGTCGCAACTATTCATTCTGCCGGCCAATATTTGTCAAAAAAAAATTGAGGAAGGTGCAAATCAGTATTAAAATAGTTTTAAGGTAAGATCAACTAATCATGCAAACTACAAACAAAATGATCATTGAAGTATCAGCCACATGGACCAGTTCAATTTCCGGCCAAAATCCCTGAACAACTCAACTTTCTTTTGTGTTGAAATTAGAAGAAACTCTATTTTATTCATAAACCACTTCATTTTTACTCCACCCTCTTCAGCAACAAAGCTCCTGATCTCTCATAAACACTTCCATCAACCCCATTTCTGCCCAAATGAAAAGAGTTTCTACATGGATATCATTTGCCACATTCCTTTTCCTCCTAAACATCACCAGTTGTGTAGAGTATGAGGTCAAGAGAACACTGATACAATTTCTGGCACAAGTCTCTGGCAATGATGCACGACAGAACTCCACTTTGGTATGGAAACAAGACTCTGATCCCTGCAAGGGCCCCTGGCAAGGTGTACACTGTGATTCTCAAAACATCTTCATAAAGAAGTTGCTACTTGATAAGCTCAATTTCTCTGGAACACTTGATCTTGCTATGCTTTGCAACTTCGAACCACTGGCTGCATCTCTCACCTACCTTAGCCTTGATGGCAACAAAATTAGTGGGGGAATAGCATCTGAGGTAGGAAATTGCAAACAACTCACTCGCCTGCACCTAAGTGGAAACCAACTTGCTGGAGACCTTCCTAGTTCGCTTGCTATGCTCAACAATTTGAAGAGACTGGACATTTCAAATAACCATTTTTCTGGATCTTTACCAAACTTGTCTAGGATCTCAGGGCTGAACATGTTCCTTGCACAGAACAATTACCTTGGAGGAACTATACCTGCTTTTGAGTTCTCTAATTTTGACCAATTCAATGTTTCCTTTAACAATTTCCGTGGCCACATTCCAAACGTGCATGGCTATTTCTCCGCTGACAGCTTTCTTGGTAATCCTGAACTATGTGGAGATCCACTACCAAAGAATTGCTCCGATCAGCCTATGCCTTTTAGTGAGGCTCAGACATCGGAAAAATCAACGGGTCCTTCTAAGGACCAGATTCTTATGTACTCGGGCTATGCTGCATTGGTTGCCATCATTGTCCTTTTCGTAGTCTTCAAGCTGTGTAGAAGAAAGAAGGGAGAGAATAAAATTGAAGCATTGAATAATGGGGTAGGTGCCAGTGGTGGTGTTGTTCAAAAGCCGATCAATGTTTCAAGTGAATACAAAACTGAGGTAAGCAGATCTGAGTTTTCAGTCCCTTCTGAAAGTGGGATGGTTTCACAATCACTTGTAGTTCTTTCAAGCCAAGTGGCAATTGAATTGAGATTGGAAGACTTGTTGGGGGCACCTGCAGAACTGATTGGAAGAGGAAAAAATGGAAGTCTTTACAAGGTGATGCTTCACAATGGGATAATGGTAGTTGTGAAAAGGATCAAGGATTGGACTATTTCAAGCCACGATTTCATACAAAGAATGCGAATACTTAGCCAAGCAAAGCACCCTCATGTCCTGGCACCACTTGCTTTCTATTGTTCTAAACAAGAGAAGCTTTTGGTGTATGAATATCAGCAGAATGGCAGTTTGTTCAAGCTTCTACATGGTACCTATCACATTTTCCTTTTACTTTTCTACATGTTGTGTTGGTAACACTTCCTTTAATGAACAAGAAATGTGACATCAAATTTAATTTCCTTATGAATTTCACTCCTCCTTAGTAGTGCAAACCTTTCAACAAAATTCTGTATGAAGTAACATATACTAAAATGTAGCATGTGGTATTCAGGTACTACAAAAGCCTTAGACTGGAGCAGCAGACTTGGGATTGCAGCTACAATTGCTGAGGCATTAGCTTTCCTGCACCAAGAGCTAGGCCATCATGGTATAGTTCATGGTAATCTGAAATCCTCCAACATTTTGCTAAACAAGAATATGGAGGCATGCATAAGTGAATATGGTATTATGGATATGGATGATGAAAGAGGTTCACCTTTTGGCAGTTCTAGTGATGCTGGTGCATTAGATATGTTAAAAGGAGATGTTTATGGCTTTGGTGTGATTCTTCTTGAAGTTCTTACTGGTAAGTTAGTGAAGGGAAATGGGATTGACTTGACTGATTGGGTTCAGTCAGTTCTGAGGGAAGAATGGACAGGTGAAGTCTTTGACAAGTCCCTAATATCAGAGTATGCAAGCGAAGAGAGGATGGTGAATTTGCTTCAGGTGGCTATAAGATGTGTGAATCGTTCACCACAGGCTAGACCAACCATGAACCAAGTTGCACTCATGATTAACACTATCAAAGAGGACGAAGAAAAATCCTTGATCTATGAAGTCTGATTTACACTATCACATGTTTGGATAAACTTTTCCTTCATACTTGTAAGCCACAAATATAGTAAGATGAAAAAATAAAATTAAGTTTTCTGTAAATTAATTAAAATTACTATAGTAAGTTCAATATACCTAATCATTTTTCCATCTTCAACAATGGACTGTCTCATCCCATTCATTTTATTTTGAATTGAAGGTTTAATTAAATATTTAGTCCTTATTTTCATGTATATACTCATCAGAGAGCAAAAAGAGGTTTAATTAAATATTTAGTCCATATTTTCATGTATACACACCAGAGAGCAAAAAGATTTGTAGTAAGAAAATGATAATTTGACAATCTATGAAGTGAATATAATTTTTGATGTTATGAGTTTAAAAATAAATATATATAATAAAAAGTTTGAAATATTACCCTATTGTTTAGGGAAGAGACTTTAACATTGCCTTATTTAAGCAAGAGAGTTTAACATGTTCTTAGAGATCTTTATTTAAAGAGGCTTATATTAAAAAAATACTTAGATATTCATAGGAGAAGTGATTTAAAGAACGCTTCATGCAAGTCACTTGTAAAAAATTATTAGAAATATAGTTTACTTATTCAACTCTATATCTTTTATCAATTGGTTAATAGTCTAGTATTGAATTAAAAAATAAAGTTCGGCATAATCAAGTATTATTCAATAAACTTAATATATTTTGTTATTTAGTTTTATTATTGGGTTCATAAGGGCATAAATACTCAACAGTCTTAGAGGATTTATTCACTCAATTCTTCATTTATTCACTATTATTATCGTATCATATTAAACTTTTACTAATTTGAATCAATCTTGAACTTCTTTTTGGTATTTAGGAGTCCAGTTGGACCTCATATTCAAGGAGTTTACAAGCTTGAAAAGGAGATTTCTTTTTTTTCCAGACCTAATCCAACGACGTTCCATCTTCCATTAAGAACATCTGATTACGAAGGGGTTCGAGTAAAATTTTATCCTAAGTAACTTATTTATGGTTCTTACTTACACAAAGAGTATGATGGATCCATCAATATTGAATAACCAAAAACACACAGAGACCATTTTCCAAAATAAAAATGATCCGGGCATATGCTAAACAAAAATCCCCCATATGCAAATCAATGTTTCAAAAGCCGATCAATGTTTCAACCTTCCACCGAAGTGGATGTGTCCCAACATCGGGAAGTATGATGGGTCGTCCAATCCAGAAGCTCAGTTAAAATCCTACATGATTTAGTTCAAAATATATATCTTTATTGCTTATTTGACGAGAGAGACTTTTAATCATGTTGATATTTATGTTCTCCTTAACACTAGAGTTGGGTATGTGGATGAGTCCTCCTATTTAAGCATGCACCCATGTAAACCTACACTATAAAAAACCTTATCTATATCTGGATTTTAAATTTACTTTAGTTTCTCTAAACTACCTCCACCTCCCACAAAACCCATGGGTTAAACGGGTCAGCCTATACCCACTAAAATACATTGAGATTTTTTAGCATTAATTTGCATAGCAACAATTTACTAAATCCACCAAACAATACACAACCAATATTAGCAAGAAAGATTTAATTTTGGATTGAATTGGGTTTGGTGATGTGGGGTGCAGGCAGTTTGCCTAGTTTACGAGTAAAACTTCTTTAACCACGGGTTGTACAAACTACATATAAAAACCTCATTAAAAATTTACCAAAACTACAAATCCTCACCCATGTGGGTTGTGAATTACGTGAGTGGTTTGTGAGCTTTCTCCTGAATACCCAACTCTACTTAACACTAAATATTGAGTGTTTGATTTAAATTTATTTGGCATCTACCAATAGAAAGGAAACCGACGTGTGTAGTCAAGATAAACTAAAAAGTTTTTTTTATATCTTTGGAAGAACACTTTCTCAATTGATATTTATCTGTTCAGCTGGTTTAATTAACAGATTAATAGTTCTAAAAATATATAAACCAATTGTTATATCGAAACAACTAATTGTTTAATGATGCAACAGAGTACACAAAATAATTTATATAGCAATTTATCAGAGTAAGGCAAGAGAGATTCACACAAAGAGATTTATACATTCAGTACTCAATTCACCAATAAGAATTCACTAAGTAATCAAAACCAAATTACAAACCATAGCCAAGAGTGTTGATCTTAAACCCCTCAAGAACACAACACTTTCACCTAACACCATAGTTTCTATAAACACTATCTGAAACTGTTTTACATACAATACAATATTGAAAGAAAGAAATAGAATACACTTGGGCTTTACAAAGCTATAGAACAATAGAACAGAAAAACCCAGATTCCTAGTTCGCACACAAGTAATGATCTAAGACTCCGAGAATGATCACTACAAGAAAAATTGGAATTACATACAACCAAAATCCGTATGTAATGCAATAAAATTTATTTTTAATTTTTTTCATTATTATTTATGCATAATTTTATTATTATTAATGTTAGAAGCAATTTGTCTGGGGTAGTTGTTAACGTTTCTTTGGTCACTGAAGGAACCTGGTTTCGAATTCCACCCACTGCAAATTTTATTTTATGGTGCCAAAGTTACATACAAATATAGTCCGTATGTAATTATTTGTCGTTTACATACGGAAAAATTTGTATGTAATATCTGTTTACATACAGAATTTAATTCCTGCTTCATGGCGCCAAAATTACATACAGATATAATCCGTATGTAAATTACCTTTGATTTACATACGGAAAAAATCCGTATGTAATATCTATTTACATACGGAATAGAATCCGTATGTAAAAATCCGTATGTATTGTTGACTTTACATACGGATTTTGATCCGTATGCAATAATCCGTATATAATTCGCGTTTTTCTTGTAGTGGATTAAAAGCTCTTTGATCTTCTCTTGCAAATGTTTTTATCAAAACTTTCCTCTTTTCTCTTTTTTAAATGATCATAAACTAGTCTTTATATAGACTTTAAAATGTGGTTAAAATTGTTTGATCATTAAATGAAATCTGTTAAAATCATTTAAAAACAGTTTGATAAAAATTAACAACTCAAAATTTACCTAACTACACACAGAGCAGATTCTTCAAGTCTTCAAAACTGGATTTGAAAATCATCAAAGCAACCTTGTTCAACACAGTTGATCTTAAAGAATGTATGCTTAAAGTTCTTAAAGGATGAGGTATAGATGGTTAAAAGGAACCATATTGGGAATCGTTCAAAGTTGTGCTTTGGTTGATAGAAAAACATGAATTTATTTATAGTTGGAATAATGGAAATATACTGACACAAAATTTGAAAGGCTTTCAGAAAAAGGCATTCGCGGCGATCAACATTCGACATTCAAACTTGGAGAAAAGAAAAAGGCATAATGTTCTTTAAAGAACTCTTATACATACATAAAGTCAACACATTTAGGGAGGTTTCTTATATACCTTATCATCATAAACACATGTGATGGAAACCATCCAGCCACAATATAAGGAGGCTGAAGACATAGAGCTTTATTCAAGGATTTACAGGCACAAATGGGCCTAATTAGGCTTTTTGTCTATCATTTGTGGGACTAATAAAGAGAAAAAAAAACTATAGGATAAAGAAATGCACAAAGTATCTCTTAGAATACCTCCACACCATGAAACAACAACTAGAGCTTTCGTCAGGAGATTACATGAACATCACCATTTCAACATGGATAAGTCATCACCATTTTTAGGGCAGTTTTTAATTTGAAAAACTGTATAAATTATATTAGGATATCATGGGTCATGTATTGGGCTAAGTAGCATAGAATAATTAGGCCAAGTAGAATAGGTTTTTTGGCTTGTATTTGGGCCTAAGTTAGATTAGGGTTAGAATTGGGGTGTAGTAACATAGTTAGGATTTCAAAATTGCACTTCCAAAGGCATATGAGAAACCCTAATGTTTTTCAAAATTGAATTTTCCCTCACTTCTCCTATCTTTAGTTGAGCTTCATGGCTTCAATTAAGTGTGATACCTCTTTGTATTTTTCAACTTGGAATTAGTAATGAAATTTTGCCCAATTTTGGCCATTCTACTTGTAGAGTGATGGACCTGACGTATGGTATATGAATTGTGATCCAATCTTTAATGGCAGAGGACGTTCATACGTTAGGTATCCTATGTTAATTAGACTTAATCACCCTTAATGGCTCAATAAAGGCAGAATTGGATTGCATTACGTAGGATATGACCAATATATATCAGAGGGAACATCAACAAGGAGATCTATCTTTTACACACTTATCCTATACCACTTTTCAGGGAAAGACTATCCCTGAGCAGGTGTCTTCTTCGTCCTCGGTAGGTGCAAGGGCCTCAAGAGCTTTCAATGGCTTTTGGCTGGCCATTTTGGCTTTCCTCGCCATCTTCTCCAGTTCTTCTTTGCTAAATCTGGCCAACATCCTCCCTGTAGTAAGACATAGACAAGAGATTACAACTTATAAAGAAAAGAAGAGCTCGTTAAGTCTAGAAAAAAAGAAATGTATCGGTGTAACTCTTTAGAGCATCTGGATCGAATTCTCTGCTCAACAGGTAACCGATGTCAAAGACAACTTGTAAGCTCAATAAGAACTTACAAACTTCTTGGTCGGAGGATGGCAGGTCTTCCAAGCGTCGGGCCACAGTAAAACAAGGTTTTTCGGTCCAATATAAGGGGAACCCGTCCAGAAGGGTAGGATGATATTTATTAGCACGAAATTTTAAGAAGTGACCTTTGAAGTTCTTGTAAGAAGATTGAAAAAGGGTAAGCAAGCCCCTCCTAGGAGCGCCATTGAAGGATACCCAGAGTTGGCGGCCCAATTTTTTAGCCTAAAAAAGTATAGGAAAACCTCCACAAACAGCGTAAGGTCGAACTGCGTACAAAGAACAACAAAGGCTTGGACAAACGCTCAACTATTAGGATGTAGTTGAGCTGGAGCGATGTTTAACTTGGTTAAAAACTCTTTTTCGAAGTAAGTAAGAGGAAGACGTAGGTGGACCTTTTTGAATACTGTTACATAGAAAAAGAAAGAAGGTTTCCCAAGGTCAGAAGACTCATCACAACATATTGATTCATCTTCTCTACAGGGAACTACATGTATCCTATCGTTTTCCCTACCAAAGGGGCAGCCATTTTTCCTAAGGGTTACTATTCGAGAAGAGGCAGTGAAGGAGGAGGTCTCTTCCAAAAGGTTTTGGGGAGCCCAAGGGTATAAGGCTTTGTAATCCATGACAGGGTTTATCTAAAAACACAACATACAGGCAGGTTGCAGAAAACAAAATTCAGACCAAACAGGGTAAATAATAACAAGCCAAATGCATGAACATTTAAAGTTGTGATGATACAAGCAACAAAGAAACAAGCATGATCACCGATGGAAAGTATGAAATTTGTATACAAACCCAGCTCAAGCAGTATAGATATAAGTACTCAAAGATATAGATAAATCGAAAAGAGAAAATACTTGTTGAAGTTAAAAAGAATCAACTCTGAAGAGGAGGGCGCAAGAAGAATAAAAGGCGAACTCGAGGGAGAAGAAGGGTTTCAAATTCAGATAAATGAGGTAGCGTGGCACGAATCAACGTTTGGCAACATATATACATAAAAAGGAATTCGAAACGTTAAGTTCATTTCCACCCTTGATGTTGCGCCATGTGTATGCTAGAGATTAATTAAGGTGAAACGTCGTGTCAATGATGCTTCGTGCACCGTGCCTACCTAACTTACGTGAAACTGTCTTATCAAATACTGATGCACTCAAACTCTTTGCTTAGCCTAGCTCAGCTTGAGCCTGGGGGGCTTGTACTGGGCAGGGACTCAGTCAATGGTTTATCTTGAGAATAGCTCGGTCCTCGGTGTGGGCTAGTGAGTGGTCAACACGGCTATTGGGCCTAGGCGGAGATTATGAGTTTTGGCCCAATGGAAAGAGTCTGTCGAAAACGAACACAATGTGATTGCCTCTACATAGGGGTGAGATCTTTTGTATGTATGCTCTTATAAATAATTGTGTATGTTTGTTTGTTGCGTGTGGGATACGTACAAAGTATTTTTATAGATGTTGATCCTAAAAGATAAGTATGTGCACTTATAACAGAATATTGAATAATTGATGCCCATGTCAGGTGGGTTTTCTGTTATTATTTTATGTGCTCATTTCTATTTTCAGTTAGGATTTATTCCCTTGAGCACGTGTTGTTGCAAAGGTGGTTATAAAAGAGGAGTGGGTTTCCAGGTAAAGGTACGTTTTCTAAGATACTTGACCTAGATGCTACTTTGATAAGCCCTAACTGACTTGATCTTCAGAGTGCAATCAACAGGTAGGGCACCCTCTGTCACAACGAAGTCACGTTTCAGTTCAACAGAGAGATACAAGTCAAAACTCAATTGTGGCAGATCCAAGAGAAGGCGTTCAACCTAGTCAACCGACGAGAACATAAATAATATCCTCAGTGGCTTCTAGGGAGTAAATGGAAATATTTGACAAAAAACTACGAAGAGCTGAAGACCAACGATACCGTGAAAAATACTCTCAGACTTTAAAATCCACCCATTCATAACCTTGTCTTAAACTCAAATTTTCTTCTGCCCTTTCGACCCGATGTTTAGCTTCTAAATCAGGCGAATCATCACTTAAAGGAAAACCAACAAAAGCTTTATTTCTTGCAATTGGTATAGTTGTGGATGAAGCGAAATGATTATTCATATCAATATCCTCAACCACTCTCCCAGCAACTTGATCACTTGTGCTCGAAAATCCCAAATCCCCATCAGAACTGGAAATAGAGCTTGAGGAAGACATAATACCTTCTTAAAACCTCGCAGAAATACTTCTCGTCCACAACAATGCAACAAAAGCAATGGGTCATTATCATGAAGGAAAAAACTATTTATAGAAGTTAATAACTTTTGGCAAACAAAACAACGCGATTTTCTAATTGTTAGATTCAAACATATCCTACAATCAAGGATGAGAGACGTTTCAAATCAATGTTAACATTAATCATCATGCACGCGAATCAATACAATCTTTCATACAGTCGCAATTAATGCAAAGAATATATAAATATGAAAATGGTAACATTATTAAAAGTAAAAAAGTTAAGAGCATTTTTATCGATATTTCATCACTTTACAAAATCCTCATGCTTAGGGAGGCTAGTGTACTGGTTAGGAGAATATATGACCGAAAGGTCGAGAGGTCGATAGCATAATAAAGGTCAGTTGTTCTCGCCGGTTGACTCGAACGACAATCTTTGACCCACCTGTCTTCGCTTGAGAATCAAACTTCCTTGGTCGAAGAATCTCTCACCTGCAAAGACAAAGGACGCCTTAACGACCGTTTGCACTCCAATGCTCAAGTCAGTACTGGGGCAAAGAAACAATAAGTGTATAAAGTAGTTTTAGTCTTAGAAACCGTGTACCTTGCTAGGGTTCTTAGTTCCCTTTATATAGGTTGAAACTAGGGTTTACCTTTGTTCTGTTACCCGTATCTAGGGTTCCTCGGAGAATGTCCCTATGCCGCTATTACATAATCTTAACATAATCTGGCACATATGACTTCACTTAACTGGAGTGCAACGACTAACAGAATGGTCGCCTGGGTACCAACTTGTGCACCAAATCTCTGGCGCCATATGTTTTGTGGGTGTCCTAAGTATTCACGTGCCATGCATGCATCTTCCCTTGGAAACCCTAATTCTAACGGGCCTTAGCGCCTTCAAGGACTATTTACTCGTGTCGCGCCTGAATGCGCTATACACACCACCTGCATGGATCCCTCGTGTCTTAGGGCTTCCTCCCATATTTGATGTTTTAACTGGTAACTAGTGTAATCCTGGGGCCCACCTTACGTGGCCCACTATAGCAGTTCAGACCACCGATGTCCGATCTCTCCCTCTGTTGGCGAGGTTTGATGTCGATCCCTGACATCGATGTCCGAGGACTGGTCGATAGGTCGATAGCATAATAAAGGTCAGTAAAATTAGAAAAGATAAAGAAGTAATAAAACAGTTGTAACAATGTATCAAGACCCAATGAATAAGCCCAAAGTATTAAAAATACATTTGGTAATTATAAAGTGTAAAAAGTAAAAGCCCAATAAAGTTAATAAAAATTCAATGATGAGCACTATAAATAAATGATATAATTAACAGGTAAGTAGTGTTTTTTATAAAATTAGAGCTTAATCAAACTGATTCTAACTTTATCATTGGAACACCTTGCAGATACAACCACCCAATTAAGAGTGAGCCCAAGTTCACCTAATCGAGAGAAAACCTAAGTCTAGCAAGTGAAGAAAGTCCAAGTCCACCTAGATGAAAATAATCCAAGTCAACCAACCTAGTGACTAGAAGCCCAAAGTTGTCAACAATATATCGGAAGACCGTGAGGAGAATAATTATTTACTCCAAAGAACATATAAGAATATTTTAAATTGATATAAACTAATTTATAAACATTTATATAATTTTTTAAAAACACATGAATTCTGATTTGAAATGGAATTAATTATAAAAATTCAAATCGCTTCCTTTAAAGGATAGAAATTTAGAATTAATTTCAACTCAATTATTTAAATTTAATTAGACTTGTTGAATTGGATTTTTAAAAATTCTATCCATCCATATCCCTAATCACCGATCATAACTAATAACTATATCATTGAAAAATAGATAAAAAAAGAACGGTAAAGTATACTATCATTACAATTTGTTTTGCATATTCTTTAAAATGATGGTTCTACTTTATAGAAAAATAATTGTCATCACTCATATTAATATTTCCCTGATAACATAAGAAATCACAACAAAAGAACTTAAACTTATTTTATTTTTTTATCAAGAAAAATCAATTAATTGCTTTACAATTTATGATCAAATGATTTTTCTATTTAATTTTACCTGTTAACTACTTATTTTAAAAGTTAATTTATATATATATTTATTTATTGTGATTTTTCATTTCTTTATTATAATATATTCTTTCTTATAAAGAGACACACGTCCAATACTCATATTTTTTAGCTAACTTTTAATTAGTTAGAAATTTAATTCTTGTAATATGTGTTTGACCTTTAACATAATTAAAAAACACCTACTTTTCGTAATATCATAATTTAAAAATAAATAAATTAACGTATGTTTTTAAATTTTGATTAAATTTAAAAATATGAATGAAATGGACCAATACTTGCCGCTTCTTTAAGATTTCATAATTCCCTGTGAAGTTAACCTGTCAACTCATTGTATCAGTACAAAATATTCAAAAGTCGGCAACAAATGGTGCTTAGAATATTTTGGGAACTGAAACCCACGCGGCAGTTGTGGCGAGTGGGATTAAAATTTGAGCATCTGTTTTTGTCATCATTTTACCTCGCACTTTGGAAACTATTGCTCTTTCTCTTTGGCCACTTTGTTGTTCTAACCCACAAACATGACAAGGACGAGACAGAGTTTGAGCCAAGAGAAAAGCGTTTCACAGTTCACTTTACTCTTCTCTCAGCCCTATTTGACTTGAGCAACTAAAAAAGACTGCACCCTAGGGTTCATTCAGCTACCTGAAAGCCTCAAGATAAATCACAGTTTCAATACACTTTTCAAACAATGTGCCCCTCACAAAGTAGTTGGTGAGTTAAGTTTCAGATATTCTTGTTATTATGTTTGTTTTTTTTTTTTTCTTTAAAACAAGACACATCACATGTTAGTTTTTGTTTCTCTCGTTGTTGGTCCATCACTGGTTTTACCTTTCATTCGAAATGATTAGCCAATATGAAAAATGAATAAATAATATGTAGTTGGTACTTGGTTGTGCTCAATGCTGAATTCATCGTTGCTTCGTTTTTCCACAACCATCTACCACATCTCGGTTGTGCATTTATTTATCTGAGTAACAAGTGTTCACTTTCTATGTTATTTGTAGTTTCGAAATGTTAATAGGGTTGTGTTGTATGTGGATGAGTTTGAGTTTGGGTTAGGCAAGAGCATGATTTATGGGTCCACGTTTATGACTTTTGGGATTTTAAAGAGAAAGCATGAATGGTAAGTGGTCCTTTGACCATACCCATTTGAAGATGGCTTGGATTCAGCATCAAATCCAACATAAAGATGGTTACATGAGCTATCCACCACCGGTTTTGCCTCCCCCTTCACCCCCAATTTGGGGTGCATTCCACAAAGAATCAATGTCTTCTTCATCATCATCATCTCCCTCACCACATTCACCTTCATCCTCTGGTGCTAGAATTAGTCCTGCTGTTCTTTTCATCATAGTGATTCTGGCTGTTCTATTTTTCATCTCTGGCCTGCTCCACCTGCTTGTTAGATTTCTCATAAAGAACCCTTCTTCCTCAGCATCTTCCGAATCCAATAGGAACCAGGAAAATGCAACCTCTGATGCTCTTCAAAGGCAGTTGCAACAACTTTTCCATCTACATGATTCTGGTCTGGACCAGGCTTTTATTGATGGACTTCCTGTTTTCCAATACAAGGAGATAAAGGGGTTGAAGGAGCCATTTGACTGTGCTGTTTGTCTCTGTGAGTTTTCTGAAAAGGATAAGCTCAGGTTGCTCCCTATGTGCAGCCATGCCTTCCATATAAGCTGTATAGACACCTGGCTTTTGTCCAACTCCTCATGCCCTCTTTGTAGGGGAACCCTCCTTACTCCTGGCTTTTCCCTTGAAAATCAAGTGTTTGATTTTGATGATTTGAGAGATGATGGGGGTTGGCCCTGCAATGGGGAAAATGAGTTCACAACCAGGCAGAAAACGGTTGAAATTGAAGAAACTGTGGTAGAGAAGGGGGTTTTCCCCGTGAGAATTGGAAAATTCAGAAGGCTTGATGTGGAGGCAGAGGAGGCTGCAGGAGGAGAGACTAGTAGCAATAATTTGGATGCCAGAAGATGTTACTCCATGGGATCTTATCAATACGTGCTTGGCAAGTCAGACCTCAGGGTAACCTTGAGCCATGATCCACAAGGTGTTGTACAATTCGTGAAAGGAACAGAAAACTTAGAGAGATTTTCAGTTGAGGGGGATATTGAAGGAAAGAAGATTACAAGTGTCTGTAAAGGTGAGAGTTATTCTGTTTCCAAAATCTGGCAGTGGTCAAAGAAGGGAAAATTTTCAGTTTCTTCTGATACCCATATGGGTATGCCATCTTCTCTTAACACCGATTTGCCTTGGATGAGAGAAACAGGAAGGACATGAAAGGTATATCCACAGCATACCCCCTTCTCTCTCTCTTACATGAATTCATTGATTAAAGCTTTTGCTTTCCCTTTAAATTTCTTCAAATATTTGGTATTCTGATCTTGAAGATGTGGCTATTGATGTACTACAATTCTGTGACATGAAGATGGAAGAAATATATGTTTCTACAAAAACAGATTTTAGGAATTAACTCATACAATTGCTATTGAAAACAATGACCCAATCATTGCGAGACAGCATCTCCAAAATTTCAGGAGATTCACAAATGGGAAGGAAATGTTTATAAAGGGGGAGAAAATATCTGCCAAAACTATGTAGCACGCTTATTTTTAGCGCACAAATACATTGGGTTATGAAATGAAACCGAAAATGTCACTAAACCCTAGTTGTTCAGATTCAGATATTGATAACATGAACATTTGATGTATCGTTGGTAGGAGAAGCAAGGGATTATGATGTCCTGCTATTCTTAAACTGGATTCCATTTTGAAATCCTAACCAGGTTTTAAATTGCAGTTATGGTCTTGTGGGTCTTTTATGATGCGGTGCGGTTACAAAAATCTCAAAAGCCTTAATATTCTAGTAGAAACAATTTGATAAAACTCAATTGATTTGTTATTTTCACTAATTAAAGTAGTTTGTTTCTAGGAGTCTATTCCCAAAACCTTATATGAAACCAATAAAAGAAAAACTAAAATTTGCTTTTCTATCACTTGAAATTACTCTATGCATATTAGTAAAAAAAGCTTTTATGTAGTTTCTAAATTTTTTAACAAACAAAAATACACTGTATTTTACTATCTTATTTTATTGAGTTAAAGTAATATTTGTTTTAATTTTAGTTTTATATTTATATTTATTTACATAAATATATTATTATTTTTTAAATTTGAAGTATAATTCTAAATTTGAATGAAAATAATATTAGAGACACGAAATACATTGTATAATTGGACTGAGTGGTTATTTTAAGTGGAATTTGGTGTCAGGTTATTTTAGGTGGAATGTAGGCAAAAGAGTAACATATATTTACATACATTCCACCTAAAAGAGTAATATGGTATACATCGTCATAGGTACATAACAGAGTAGTAGTAAAAAATATTGAAATTTTAGAATGTAATTAATAACATAATAAAATGTGTATACAAGATGGAGTGTTGATTTTATATTATTATAGATTATGTATTTAATTTAAATAAACTTGTTTTTCATATTTTTCTTAATTTTTTATTATATGGCACATATGTACTGTGGTTGATTGAATTTGGATATGTAGCCTAGTCTTAGCCTGTTTCAAAGTTAGCATTGTCATTTTCTGCGTGATGGTACACATGATATATAGACGACCCATATTGGTTTTTGAGGTTGTCATTTAGTTTGGTCTCTTACATAATCTCTTTTATATGTAAAATCTCTTAATTTCTTGATTGTGGCTTTTCTTGTGTTATAACATTTAAAAAAATTAAAAATTTAATTCCAATGCAAAAAATATTGTGTTAAAACTGTATCTTAATTAATGTTTTATTTAATTATCTATTTTCACTATACCATTAGTCTTTACTTTAGGTCATGTTCACATGTCCAAGTGTTAAATTTATATTATATTCATATTATTTTATAGAGATCTTAAAATTATGATTTTGTCTATGATGTATCATTAAAGATTTCCTTATATTTTTTCATTATAGCGTGTGCTTTATGGGAGAGTGTGATTACAACCTTTATTGCATAGTCCTTTTAGGTTGGGCAGTGATTGTGGGGATCCATGAAAGCTTTGTATTTATGTGGCACCACCTCTCTCTTGTGATGAATTTGATTCAAACCTTTGCTGCAGTTGCAGTGCCGTTGGGTCAAATTTCTTACAGTTCCCACTTTTCATTTTTTCAATATAAAATTAAGGATAATAGAAGTTTAATAATGAGGAATCGACAAATTTCAACAAGTGACAAAGGGTGGTTCAACAAGAAAGAAAGTGACATTGGTTTAGCGTTTGCAAGACATCTTATTGGTGTTTATTCCTGCATCCTATCAAAAATCTAAGATTGATTGTTTTACCCTTTTCTTTAATGAATTTTAGTTTTTTTATGGAACATAGTTTCTAAAATTCATGAAATGTATTCTAGAAAATATTTTTTGGAATTTTCAGAAAATTTTTTTTGGAACATAATTCTTAAAATAAACTTTTCCGAATATATATAATACGTACTGGAATGTATTCTTTTCAAAATAATTGTCTAAAATGTATTATGAAAAGATTTTTCTGAAATGAAGACGAAGACGAATTAAATGGAACATTTAGTCATTTCATCTATTTGATGGAGTGTAAACACCCTATCTTATTTTGTAATGTTATTATCTTACCCAACCTCTAAGATTTCTACAATAGCAATGGAATGCTTATGGGGCATTGGCCAAGATTTGATGGACCGTCAACCATCCAAGTGTTATTTTACTTAATTTATGAAGCTATGTTCGAATGGATAAATAGTTTAAAGGCATTATGCTTATATCATCAATAAAAAGAGGTCATTAAAATCTTGCAAAAAGGGTAGAAGGTGTAGATGTAATTTAAAAAGAAATCCAAATGATGTTGTTGTAATTTATTTTAAATTAATTTATACAAGTTGTCTTAAATTATTTTTCTAAAATTGTATTTTAAACATTTATGACTAGATATTTATGGGTAGTTCAACATATGTTCAATAGTGGTGACATGATAGACCCAACAAATCTTATTAGGATGAAGTGTAATATCTCATACATGAGTTTAAATATAACTCATTTTAAAAAAATTAATGTGTAAGAAGATAATAATTATCTATATTTATATAGTGTAAATTAGTCTTATTTATAGTTGTTCTAGAAAAAAATACATTGGTCTAATTCTCAGGACTTCTAGATAGAGTATCCAAAATTTTGTGTGTTTGTTCACAGGGTTTAGGATTTAGAGTTTAGAGTTTAGGGTTTAGGGTTTAAGGTTTAGGGTTTAGATGTATTTTATAAGTTCTAGTTAGTTATTATGTTGTTCTTTAAATCTTAGCTAATATTATCTAATCTTTAAATTTTTTATTTTCTCAATCCATTTCAAGTACCACAAAGCAAATATTCCTTTATTTTTTTTTGAGATTTTGGATAGTTTTATTGAATCTCTATGTTAATGATTAATAAGCATATTTTAGCAAAAAAAGGATTATTGGATCACACATTAGAACCAGAACACCAAGATCCTTTAGAGTTGTGTTGTAGTGAGTATGGGAAAAACAATGATCCTCACACCTAGAGGTTATAATGTATTTATAGAAAAATGCCTAACTGAACTTCCTACATTCCAAAATATTTGGAGTTTAGTACTTTTCTTTGTGGAATTATAGTTATGTTTCAACAATCTCGTAATTGATTTAGTTATTAAATTGGTTAACTTTTCCTATATTCACAACAATATTCACAGGTGTACTTGCATACATTTAGTTGTAGATCGCGATTGTTATGTCAAACATGCCTTTCAACCATGTTAACTATAATACCCAGTATTCATGTCATTCCAAACTCGATGGCGTATTATGTATGGTCCATAGGCTCCCAGGCTTGAAACAAGACGTTGTAAAGCCTAGTCGACCTCTTATCACAAAAATGAAATGCTATTTCCTTTGGTGGAAGAATCCCAACATTTTTTTAACCCATGTGATGTTTGAAGTGACCTTCGAAGAATCATATTTGGTCATTCAAATTTCATACCATGTTGGCGCCCTTAAATATTCTTTTAACACTTAATTAGGGTTTAACTACCCTTTCGAAGTTTTGCAAAGTTTGATTTTCGCTCTCTCTGCGCTACCCTCCTCCTTCGCTTCCTTTCGTTTCCAATCCTTTAAGTATATGTTATTTCTTATTATTGGTACTTCTATGTTCCACTTTTGTTTTTTTGTGACGTGCAACAAACTTCACTATTGCCTTCTTCATCCCAGACCACTAAACCATTTTCTTCAAGTCTTTATACATCTTTATTATACCCAAATGAATACTTAGGGTACTCTTATGAGCTTCCTCCATTATTAGTTTTCTATAGGTATGAAAATTCTATATTAATTACATTTGATGATGCCTAGAATCCTTGTGGAATTCAAATTCCTTTTCTTTTAATCCTACTGTAAACTTTTCTTGCAAAAGTTGGTCTGTTTCTTGAAATCCATTTGTTTCTTCCAAGAATCCACTTGAGATTTTTAACATTCCTAAGCATAGACTATTGGGTCTTAGTTCTACAACTAAGTGTTGATCAAGGATGATCTTGAAGTTTTGATGTCTCCAAATCCATGGTGTTTGATGGAAGGCTGAAGTTGCTGCTTGTGTGGGTGGGATCTGTGTAGATTAATGTGTAATCCACTCTTTGTCTGAATCTAAAACAGTTTGGAATCAAAATCTTTTTGAAAAAGATTGTTTTATAAAGAAGTGAAAAAACAACTAGTTGTTTTATCGGTTGTTTGACACTTAGTGGTTTTTGAAAAGGGTTTGAAGCTGTTTGACTTGGTTGACTTGGCTGTCAAATCAATTCAATCGATTGTTTCGTGAATTCAATTTCTGTTATGTTTGCAAATCAGCTTTAAATGTTTTCTAACTGAATAGGCTCATGCTTTAAATGTTTTTAACAACTTTTGGAGTATTTAAAGAGGTTGTTATACTCTCTTAAAGATTGATACAATTTTGAGACATTTTTTGTGAAAGTGTGAAAACAGATTATAGTTTTAAAGATTTTGCATTCAAGCTTTTGGGATTTTCTCAAAGAAGTGGAATAAGATTGCTGTAATCTTTTGATTTGATCTTCATCAGGTGTAATCCTTTTTGTATCTCTAGTATTTCTGAATACTGGTGTGTAGGTGCAGAATCAGAGGGTGTTATGATTTCTGTGGTGTTTGTGTGCCTAAGGAAGTGTGTGACTTGAGGTGTTCAAGGTAACTTCTTTGGTGGTGTGTTTGTAATCTGGATTTTGATTGCATACTAAATACCCAGTGGTTTTTGGGGATTGGATGTGTCTCTTGGTGTAAGAGTGAACCAATATAAATTTGTTTGTGTGATTCTCTCTTTTCCTGATCTCACATATATCTGTTTTAAGTTGTTTTTATTAACTACTGATAAAAACAACTGGTTGAATCGTAAAAACAACCGGTTGATTTTCTGGAAATAAACTAAAACAACATTGTGCATTGCTTTCCATAGTTTCCTTTTCTGTGATTCTTCATTGGCTTTCATTATACCTTCAAAGTTTGTGAAAATCTTTCATAAACAATTCACCCCCCTCTTGTTTAAGGCCATATATTCTAACACTAAGTTCATGTTTATTAATGATTCTATTAAATCTAATTTCTTCACCATTATCATAGATGCATGTATAGATTTTCAACTCAAAGCATATGCCACAGTGTGTGCTTTCCCAGGGTGACACTATAGCTCAAAGTCGTAACCCTTAAGAAATTCCATCCATCCAAGTTGTCTCATATTTAGTTATTTTTTTTATCAAAAAAGTACTTAAGACTCTTATGAAATTGAATATGTGAAACCAAGGACTATCAAAACAGTGCCTTTAGATATTCAAGACAACATGATTACCATAATTTTCGTGTCATAAGAAGAGTAATTCTTCTCATGAACGTTTAGTTCCCTTCAAATATAATCCATCGCTTCTTTTCTTACATCCACACACGACCCAACCTATGATATGATATCTTATACTCAAGAAGTTTCTGTATGGAAGTAATTGTTAATACTAACTAATCAACCTCCACCTCAACTCTAGAAAATTATGCTCTTATTCATCCAAGCAAAAATATCAATCATTGAAATTTAGTCTATATCAAGTCGGAGTTCATATCGTCCACCCTAAAAAAATAAAATAGGAGGTGTGGACAACACTACTATCTGTACTAGACCAGAGCATTGGGCTCAGCGCTCGGGTGATCGGACATCGACACCTAGGTTAAGCAGGTCAGCTCGGCGGTCTGGTCGAGTTAATGGGTCACGTAAGTGGCCCTAGGAATGTGTGCGTTGAGGTTCATTCATATATTTAATGTATATAAGGCCTGATCAGCAAAAAAGTGCATGTGGTGTGTATAGTACATTCGGGTCTAGAACAATTAAATATTCCCTAAAGATGCCTAAGCCCAAAAAAGCTGTATGCATGATACGTGAAGGCTAGTACGCCTACAGTAAACAAATGGGCCTCATGATGCTGGTACATGAGTTGGTACCCTGACGGCCATGTTGTTAAGATTATACACTCCAAGGAGGAAGATTTTCTGCGGTTGTTGTACTAAGATTGTGCACATTGTAACAGACTCTCCTCCCATCAAACCTACTTTCACTCGAGATAAGGTTCTCGTGAGAGAAGGGTTGTTACAAAAAGTAACCTAAAAGTAGTCTATAAAAGGGACTTGAGATTCCTGGTAAAGGTACACTGTTTCTAAGACTGAAACTACTTTCTTACTTATTGTTTCTATAAGCCCTGTACTGACTTGATCGTCGGAGTGCAATCAACAGGTAGAGCTCCCTCTGTTTCAAACAGAGCCACGTTCCAACATCCAAGGAAAATAGCAAATTCCAGCATAGGCAGACAGAGTCACAACCTATTTCCAGAGTCAACCGGCGAGAACACTATCTTAGAAAACCTTACATAAACCTCTTGTAACAATCAATTAGTTTCAAATAATTATTGGTCCCCATGACATTCTTGTGACATTTCACATAAATATGTCATCTACATTGATTGAATTAACTAGATTTTTTGAGTTGATATGACATACCCTAAAATTTTCATATTCACCAACCAAAGCTTCCACTTATACTATTTTTCTTCAAGAATGTTGTCGTTACCCCTATGTGTTCCTCATGTGCTTCCCAAGTAGATAATAGATCAACATGTCATCTATGTAAACTATGATAAACTTGTCTAAGAAGATATGAAAGGTGTTATTCATGAATAAACATTCATCACACATAACAGTATTATTACATACTCATAAGGGTCATATATAAATCTATAAGTTTCCTTCTACATATTTTCACTCTTTACTTAAAGTTATGTCTATTTTAAAAACGTTGAGGCTTCACGTTACTTTATACATCAAACTAACAATCTCCTTTAACTTTTCACAATCTATACCTAATCTAGGTCACTCATTGATGGATTTGTGTCTCCTTTCTTGCGGTCTTTGTTGATGAATGCGGAAGCTCCATGGATTGATGGTGGAACAAGGCTTTCCTAAGAGTGATGTTAGCCTTGGAGGTGCATGAGAAGTATGAAGAGTAGGAGTGGTTCGGCCAACTCCCTTTGTAGGTGAAGGTTTGAAGATTAAAAGCCTATTCCTAAGAGAGTTTAGGCA